>OJSE01000191.1_pt1 | contig 90146 bp, 69 predicted proteins | sample 1599351 | NCBI WGS metagenome assembly OJSE01 (sample SAMN04168656, study PRJEB22393) | human gut metagenome | biome: human gut microbiome; feature: stool | host: Homo sapiens | collected 2014-03-17 | reverse complement strand
CCGGTAAGATGAAGTTGGTAGACACCGCCGGTCGCGTCGATAAGTTTATGAGCCGCTACGCAAAACGCTACGATAAGAAGAACGCTGCGAAATAAGCATTCCGCACGTTACGTCATCCGACGCTTCCGTCCGAATCGGACGGAAGCGTCTCTTTTTACCCCCCCCCAATGATACACACATATATTGAATAATTCGAACGATCGGTTTGAAAAACCGAAGAAAATGCTATCTTTGCATCGACGTAAAACTCAATACTCAAACAAATGCTCAAAAAATTTCTGTTCCTGCTGACAGTCGTAGCGGTTGTCGCAGCGGGGGGGGGAATGTAACGGCACAGACCCTCGAACCCGAATTCGAAGGTGAAGTAATGGGAGTTTATCCCGACGGCTCCTCCAAACGGTTGGAAAAACACACAGTCCAGACCCGAACGGGCGGAAGCGTCCTGGTCGCGGGATTCGCCGTGAACAAAGCCAAAACAAAAATACTCATCGAAGGTGCACGTGCCAACGTCCGCTTCGACAACGCCCGTCCGATCGCACTGGTAGTGCGGGTCAAGGACAATGCCGCCGATCCGATGTCGATCGTGCGGATCTTCCGCATGAAACCCGCCAAGAAACGGCGCACAGCCGTCATCGCAGCCGCAGGCACTTTCCACGTCACAAGCAACGACATGGATTATCTGTCCTTCTCGGCCCGTAAATACGGCGAAAGCTCCTACTACCTCACGCTCGACGAATCGCCAGTCGGCGAGTACGGCATCACGGTCTCGAACCCGAACAACATCGACGAAAAGATGGTGATTGTCTCGACATTCGGTATCGACGGCAACACGACAGAGAAATAACCGCTGCCCTCATACCAACTCGGCGAACGAACTGCCGCAACGGTACACGAAACGGACGGCGGGCGGAGTTTGAAGAGAACTCCGCCCGCCGTCCGTTATAAATACCCCCCCCCTCCCGCTCAGAACGGCAGGTCGTCCACCTCGGCGGCGGCACCTCCTCCGAACGAACCGCCTTCGGCGGGAATGTCCGACGGCAGCGGCGCATCGGTCATCGGAACCGGCGGTTGCTGCTGCTTGGGCTGCACGCGCCAGGCGCGGATGTCGGTGTACCAGCGGCCGTTGTATTCGCGCGACTCGATGTTGACCGACACGAGGAAAGTCTCTCCTTCGCGCAGTTTGGCCACGTCGCTCTCCTTGTTGAAAAACGTCACGCAGATTTTGCGGGAGAACTGCCCGCCGTCGTTGTAGTCGAAGACAACGTCCTGACGCTGCCATTCGCCCCGCGCGGACGTACCCCGCGTCACGGGCATGATCTTATATACGACTCCTTCGAATTCCATAATATCATCAATAAATCGGTTGAAAACAATGATCGAAAAAAGTGTCTCCCGAAGAGACACTTTTCCCGTATGACACGCCGACGGCGATTACTTCTTCGCCGGCTCGGCCACCTTCGTGCTGTCGGCCGGAGCGGGTTCCACGTAAGGTTTCACGTCGACCACCTCCACGCTGAATTCGAGCGCTTCGTTGGCCCCGATATCGCGGCCCGCGCCGCGCTCGCCGTAGGCCAGCTCCGCCGGAATCCACAACGTGATCTTACCGCCCTTGCCGACGAGCTTCATGCCTTCGGTCCAACCCTTGATGACGCGGTTGAGCGGGAACTCGGCCGGTTCGTTGCGCTCGTACGACGAGTCGAAGACCTTGCCCTTGCGGTTCTTGCCCTCGTAATTCACCACGACCACGTCGCGGTCGTCGACGGCGATCGTGTCGGCGTCGCCCGGACGCTCGATCTTGTAGAGCAAGCCCGATTCGGTCTTCTCGACACCCGACTTCTTGGCGATGCCTTCCAGCCACTTCGCCGACGCCTCGGCGTTCTCGCGCGGACGGACGACCATGAAGTAGTTTTGCAGATAGCCCTGCACGATCATCTCGTCCATCTTGGCGACGCTGTCGCGCACGTTGGCCATCGCCTCGGTGATCCATACGATCTGTACGGGGATGTCGCTCGACTTGATATTGTTACCGATGTCGTTACCGAAAGCGTACGACACCGAGTCGCACTCACCCGGCGTGAGGAACATCGGCTCCGCAGCGGGAAGCGTGTCTTTCAGCATACCCGTCGAATCGGCGGCGACAGCAGCCTGCATCGCCTTCTTCTGCTGGATGGCGAAGGCGCGTGCGCCGCGCTTGTTCATGAAGTAATCGCGCAGGATGTCGATGGCATCCTCGTGCTTCTGCTTCGACTTGTCGAGCGCGCCCTCCTTGATGCCCTTGTTCACCTCCTCGAAATTGAAGGGGATGTCGCTCATCTCGTACTGCATTCCGTAGCCGATATTGGCTCCCAATGCATACGACAGCGAGTCGAATTTCGACAGACTGCCCATTTTCAACGTCTTGTTGCCGCCGCAGGAGCAGAGCAACACGGCACCCGCGAGCGCCGCAACCGATAACAGTTTTTTCATTTGCGTATCAAAGTTTTTATAAAGTTTCATAGTGCACAAGCATACAAAGATATACAAATTAATCGATATTCGTGCGTCCGTCGGCAGCAAATCGCAGTTTTTCCCGCAAAATCCGCCTAACGGCCGCCGGACTTTCCTCCGGCGGGCGCATCGGCCTGCACGTCGAGCAGTTCGGCTTCGTAATAGAGCGTCTCGTTGGCCCCCACTCCCAACGTCCGGTCGCCCTCGGCGCCGTAGGCCAGCGCGGCAGGAACCCACAATTTCACGGCACCGCCGCTGCCCAGCAGCTTCAACCCCTCGCGCAACCCCGCGGGAAGCGAATCAAGGCGCGTGCGCAACGTATCGCCACGCTCGTAGGAGGAGTAAATCTCTCCGCCGTCGCGCCGCAACGCCTTAATGCGAACGGCGATGCGGGCCGTGTCGGAGGCGATCGTCCGTTTGAGGTCGCCGTCGCGCGTAACGTCGTACCGCAGGCCCGATTCGCTGCTCTTGAACCCCTGACCCGAAGTCACGTCGTCCAGAAACCGCCGCTCCTGCTCGCGGATCTTCTCGGGCACGGCATAGTTCACATAACGCAGGTAGAAGGTCTGCGCCTCCTCCATGGTCATCGACTGCCGGCCGGCGAAATAATCCGCGATTCCCTTGCAGACGGCCGCGGCATTCAGCGTCGAATCCATTTTCAGCAGGTTGGCACCCACGTTGAGACCGATGACATAAGCCACCGAATCGGTATCGGTGTGTAATTTCACCCCGCCGCCGCTTTTGGAACAACCGCCGGTCCAAAGCGCGACACAGCCGAACACGATTACTGCAATGTTTCTCATGACATTCACTTTTGCTTGTTCGAAAATACGAGAATCAACAGACTGCCGGCCGCAGCAGCAGCGATTGATCCCATCAGAATAGCGATCTTGCCGCGATCGATCAGTTCGGGATCGGTAAAGGCCAGCGAATCGACGAAGAGCGACATCGTGAAACCGATACCGCCCAGACAGGCGACAGCCAGCAACATGCCCCAAGTCCCTCCATCCGGCATAACGGCCAAGCGCGATTTGACGGCGACCCAACTGGCCAGAAAGATTCCCAGCGGCTTGCCGACAAGCAGTCCGAAGAAGATGCCCATGCCGGAGGCACCCGTTTCGGGCGAACTCTGAAAAATATCGATATACTCCATCGAAGGGATTGTCACACCGGCATTCGCCAGCGCGAAGATCGGCATGATAAGAAACGTCACATAAGGCGTCAACGCATTTTCCAACCGGTAGCTCATTCCGATCGACTGCGACGAAAGCCGTTTCAACTGACGCAGAAAGAAGCGGTGCTCCTCGTTGGGAAAACCGTCTTCGACGCCATCGGCATCCAGATCCGCATTGGCATTGACGAGCCGTATCTTCAACCACTTCGTCTTATGCAGGAAATAGCTCTTGCTGAAACGCGGCTCTATCGGAACGAGCAAAGCCATGGCCACCCCCGACAACGTGGAGTGGATGCCCGAATAGTAGAACAGAGTCCATACCGTTACGGCCGGAACGAAATAGAAAATCATCCGCTTCTCGCCCATGCGGTTCATCGCATAGACCAAGGCCATGACCAACAACGCTGCCGCCAGATAGTCCCAATGCAATTGTCCGCCGTAGAAAAGTGCAATTACCAGGATCGCCCCCAGATCATCGACCACAGCCAACGCCGTAAGGAAAATCTTCAACGAAACGGGAACCCGGTCACCCAGCATCGAGAGAATTCCCACCGCGAAAGCGATATCGGTCGCAGTCGGAATCCCCCAGCCCGTACTCGCCGGAGTGCCGGCATTGAACGCCAGATAGATCAGCGCGGGCATCAGCATACCGCCCATCGCGGCCAGCACCGGAAGAATCGCCCTGCGAAACGAGGAGAGATGCCCGCATAAGAGTTCACGTTTGATTTCAAGCCCCACGATGAAGAAGAAGATCACCATCAGGCCGTCATTGATCCACTTTTCGACAGTCATCCCCTCCGGGAAAATCCAGTTGACCGACCCGCTCGGCGAATGAACCGAGAGGGTCAGACCGGTTTCGAGAAATTCATGATAGTAGTGAGCCGTCCACGGCAGATTGGCCAGCAGCATAGCCACGACGACACAAACGAGCAATACCACACCGCCCGCCCACGGGGCCGAAACGAAGTTGGATCTGCGCAGTTTGGCCTCATAACGCGCCCGCACCCAGCCGTATAGTGAAAAAAGTCGCATTCGATCGTCGAATTAAATTATCGATTGTTCATCCGCCTCGCCGCAACGACAGCCGTTCGAGACAAGGGTCAGTCCGCAAAGTTTGTAGAGGATGCGCGCTCCCGTCGAGGCGTCGATCGAACTCCCGGGACGGGGAACGACCTCCACCACGTCGAAACCGATGATCCGGCGCCCCGAACGCACCGTCTCGTGCAGCAGGTAGACGGCCTGGTTGAAGGTCAGCCCGCCTGCGACGGGCGTACCGGTATGGGGGCAGTATTCGACCGACAGGCCGTCGATGTCGAAGCTGACATAGACCCGTTCGGGCAGTTCGGCCACGATGCGGCGGCAGGTCGCACCCCATGTTTCGCCTTCGAAGGCTGCCGCGGAGAGCTGCGTGTCGTCGAACATGCGGATGCGTTCCGAAGAGCGTGCCAGTTCCGCCTCGGCGTCGCAATAATCGCGCACGCCGACCTCGACGATCCGCTCCGCCTGCGGCACGTCGCGCAGCACGTTGTACATGATCGACGCATGGGAGTATTCGAACCCTTCGTAGGCCCTGCGCAGGTCGCAGTGGGCGTCGATATGCAGAATCCCGAACCCTTCGCCCCGCTCGCCGAGCGCCTGCACCAGTCCGTAGGGAGTCGAATGGTCGCCGCCGACCAGGCCGACGAGCTTGCCTTGCGCCAGCCACGCACGGGCCTGCGCACGGATGTTTTCGTTCATCTGCACGCATCCTTCGTTCACGCGGCGGATTTTGCGGCAGACCGCATCGTCGGCGACCGACCCGCCCTCTTCGAGGTGGCGGATCACCCGCTCGGCGTCCGAGCGCAGCCGTTGCGAAGTCTCCAACAGCGAGTAGTCGATGTCGGCCGTGGCGATGCCGCGCCGCCACGCGCCGGGCGACAGGGCGTCGTAGAGGTCGAGCTGCATCGAGGCTTCGATAATGGCGTCGGGCGCCTCCGACGTCCCCGTACCGTAGGAAACCGTAACGTCCCACGGCGCCGAAATCAGCACCAGCCTTGCCTCGTCGGGCGTGAACGGCAGGCCGAAATAGGCCCCGTTGTCGAGCCCTACCCCATTGGGGTCGAATGTATCGAGTGTATTCATATCAAATCGTCATATCGCATCCGGAGGTACCAGCGCACCGCAGCGGGACATCCGCAGGCTCCGCGAACCGGCAGGGTGTTTGCGACGTATCTCCGCAAAGATACGAAAAGTCGAGCGCAGAAGCAAGCGTCAGCTTGATTATGCCGAGACGAAGTATCTAAGGCGTCAGCCAAAGTACGAAAAGTCGAGCGCAGAAGCAAGCGCCAGCTTGATTATGCCGAGACGAAGTATCCAAGGCGGAGTCAAAGATAGGAAACCTTTCAAATTTTCCTACCTTTGTCCCGATTATACATATAGTGAAAAGTGAAAATCGTCATCGATAACGCCATCCCGTTTCTCGAAGGGGTCCTCGAACCCTACGCCGAGATACGCTATCTTCCGGGCAGGGAGATAGCGGCGCGCGACGTGCGCGACGCCGACGCGCTGATCGTCCGCACCCGCACGCGCTGCGACGCGGCGCTGCTCGACGGTTCGCGGGTGCGGTTCATCGCCACGGCGACCATCGGATTCGACCATATCGACCTCGACTACTGCCGGCGCCGGCAGATCGGCGTAGCAACGGCCGCAGGCTGCAACGCCCGCGGCGTGTTGCAATGGATCGCAGCCGTACTGCATCACCTCTCGCAGCGCGACGGGTGGCATCCGGCCGAAAAGACGCTGGGAGTGGTCGGCGCGGGACACGTCGGGGAGCTGGTACGCCGGTACGCCGCATCGTGGGGATTCCGCGTGCTGACCTGCGATCCGCCGCGTGCCGCACGCGAAGGCGGCGGCGACTTCGTCCCGTTGGAGGAGGTGGCGCGGCACTGCGACCTCGTCACGTTCCACACGCCGCTCGATGCCACGACGCGCCGCATGGCCGACGAAGCCCTCCTCCGCCGGTTGAAACCGATGGCCGTGGTCATCAACTCGTCGCGCGGCGAGGTGGTCGACGGCGACGCGCTGCTCCGCAGCGGCCGTCCCTACGTCCTCGACGTCTGGGAACACGAACCCGACATCGACCGCCGGCTGCTGGCGGGGGCGATCCTCGCCACACCCCACATCGCAGGTTATTCGGCGCAGGGCAAGGCCAACGCCACGGCCATGGCCGTCGGGGCCGTCGCCCGCCGTTTCGCGCTGCCGCTCGAAGGGTGGTACCCCGCCGTCGCGCCGTCGCATCCCCGCCCGATCGGCTGGGACGAACTGGCCGCGACCATCGGCGCACGCTACGACATCGCCGCCGAGAGCGACACGCTCAAACGCTACCCCGAACGATTCGAGGCGTTGCGCAACGGCTACTCCTACCGAGAAGAGTATTTCTGAGCCGGTGATCGGAACCCGCCGCCTTCGCCGCGAACGCCCTCGTCCCGCCGGAAGAAGACGGCGATGCGGACACCCCGCGCGGAACGAGGGCGAAGGTCCCGCGGCCGCCGGCAAATTGTCGATCGTCCGTTGTCGATTGTGAAAATATACCTATATTTGCACCGTTAATTCATCGGTACATGCTGTACGGCAAACTCATCAAACCCCTGCTCTTCTCCCTGCCTCCCGAACAGGCCCATCACATCGTGACGGCAACCCTTTCGCTGCTCGGCAAGGTGCCCGGCGGACGGTGGTTGCTGCACAAACTCTATGCGACGGAAGACCCGTCGCTCGAACGCGAAGTCTTCGGCATCCGTTTCAAGAATCCCGTAGGAATGGCCGCCGGATTCGACCGTTACGGCCACATCTACCGCGAACTGTCGGCCATGGGTTTCGGATTCGTCGAGGTGGGAAGCATCACCCCCAAGCGTCAGCCGGGCAATCCCAAGCCGCGCATCTTCCGGCTCGACGCGGCCCGCGCGCTGCTCAACCGCGTAGGCATTTGCAGCCACGGTCTCGACCGCGCCGTGGCGCACCTGCGACAGCCGCGCGGAGAGGCGATCGTCGGCTGCAACATCGGCAAGAACACGGCCACGCCCTGCGACCAGGCGCCGGCCGACTACCTCAAATGCTTCCGCAACCTCTACCAGTACGCCGACTATTTCACGATCAACGTCGCCTGCGATCCGGGGCAGAAGGCCGCATCGTACCAGACGCGCGAAAACATCACGAAGATTCTGGAACCGCTCTTCGAATTCCGCCGCGGGCAGAACCAGTACCGCCCCATCCTGCTGAAAGTCTCGCCCGACCTCTCGGACGAGACGATCGACCTGATGACCGACATCATGCTCGACACGCCGCTCGACGGCATGGTAGCCGTCAACGCCACCGTCTCGCGCGAAGGAGTCGACCGGCTCGAAGCGACGCGCATCGGCGCCGGCGTCGTGAGCGGACAGCCGCTCACGCAGCGGGCACTGGAAGTCGTGCGCCGCATCCACACCCGTTCGCAGGGAACCTACCCGATTATCGGCGTCGGCGGTCTGATGACACCCGACGACGTGCGGGCCATGCTCGACGCAGGGGCTGCGCTGGTACAGATCTACACCGGCTACATCTACAACGGCCCGGGCTACGTGCGCGAAATCTGCCGCGCACTGCTCGAAAAGAAGGCCGCAGAAAACTGATACGCTCCATGAAAGCCACGATCATCACCATCGGCGACGAAATCCTCATCGGACAGATCGTCGACACCAACTCCGCATCCATCGCCCGCCACCTCAACGCGGCGGGCATCGTCGTCGCCGAAAAGGAATCGGTCGGCGACGACCGCGACGCCATCGTCGCCGCGCTCCGCCGCGCCATGGACGGCAGCGACGTGACGATCCTCACCGGCGGCCTAGGTCCCACGAAGGACGACATCACCAAACGTACGCTCGCCGAGCTGTTCGGCTGCGAGCTGGTGCGCGACGAACGGGTCGCCCGGCACGTGCGCCGGATGCTCGAAAGCCGGGGCATCGCCTACAACGACCTCAACCGGGGACAGTCGCTCGTTCCCGCCTGCTGCACGGTGCTGTTCAACGCCCACGGCACGGCGCCGGGGATGTGGTTCGAACGCGACGGCCGTGTCGTGGTCTCGCTGCCGGGCGTGCCGTTCGAAATGGAACACCTCATGCAGGACGAAGTGATGCCGCGTCTCAAAGCCCGCTTCGCCCTGCGGCAGATCGTACACCGCACGCTCATCACCTCGGGACTGGCCGAGTCGATGCTCGCCGAACGGATCGCCGGCTGGGAGGCCGCCCTGCCGCCCTACCTGCATCTGGCCTACCTCCCCTCGCCCGACAAGGTGCGGCTGCGGCTGTCGGCCTACGAGGTCGAAGGCGAAGAGGTGGCGCACGAAATCGAAGCGCAGTTCGAGAAGCTGCGCACGATCATTCCCGAATATATCCTCGGCTACGAAACGGCCACGATCCAGTCGGTCGTCCACGACCTGCTCACGCAGCGCCACCTGACGCTCGCCACGGCCGAAAGCTGTACGGGAGGCGCCATCGCCGCCCGGTTCACAGCCATGCCCGGCGCCTCGGCCTACTTCCGATGCGGCGTGGTCAGCTACACCGTCGAGGCGAAACACGACCTGCTGGGCGTAAGCCTCGACGACATCGACCGCTACGGCGTGGTGAGCGAACCCGTCGTCCGCGCCATGGCCGAAGGAATGCGGCGCACGGCGCACGCCGACTATGCAGTGGCTACCACCGGCGTCGCAGGCCCCGCGGGCGGCACGCCCGAATGTCCGGTCGGAACGGTCTGGATGGCCGTGGCGGGCCCGCAGGGAACCGTCGCCGTCTGCCGGCAGTCGGGCAGCGACCGCGGCCAGATCATCGATCGTGCGTCGGGACAGGCCATCGCCCTGCTGCGCGACGAGATTCTGCGGCAGGATACACCCCGAAACGAATAGACCCATGCACGAAGATCCCCGAAAGGCCCCGCTGCCGGACGATCCGGCGGCCCACCCCGACGCGGTCGGCCGTCCCGTCGACGCATCCTCCCGCATCGCCTTTACGACCTCCGACGGGCAGCCGGTCGAAGTGCCGTTGCTGACGCTCGTCCCGATTCCCCGACTCACGATCGACGAGGCGGCCGTCGGCTTCGACATGGAAGTACGATCCGACGGCTCGACCGCCGTCAACGGGCGCTGCCGCACCTCGGAGGACGATCCGAAAAGACGACGGTAACTACTCGGGCCCGATTACGGCGGAAAGGGCGGCCGATTCGATGCCGCGCGGGGTTTGGGCCCTCGCAGACACCGCCCACGGCGGGCCTCTCCGCAGACTCCGCCCCGCAAATACGACAGCAGTCGGTACTTACGCCGGAATTCCGCCGCCGCCCTCAGGATGACATCACAGAATTTTTAATTCCCCGTTTTAAACTTGCGAAGCGTCGCTTTTCCCCGCGACTTTGCATATCTTTACGAAAAACAAACGATCCCACAGGATGAAACGCTGCAAAATCACCATTCTCAAAACCACCCTCGACGAAGAACTGGCCAAAGAGTACGCCGCCCCCGGCTTCACCCGCTGCCCGATGATGCGCGAAGGGCAGGTCTTCTACGCCGATTACGCCAAACCCGAAGGCTTCTGCGACGAAGCGTGGAAAGCGGTCTACCAGTACGTTTTCGCCCTGTCGCACGGAGCGGGCGTCTTCTACTACGGCGACTGGATCGATCGGAAGGGCGTGGCGATCTGCTCCTGCAACGACGGTCTGCGGCCGGTCATCATGAAGATCGAACGCACCGACGAGGAGTCGTACATCGACTATGAACCGGTCGAACGATAGCTCCCGAACCGTCGCGGAGCTGCGTGACGAACTGTTGGGGTTCACGCATCCGTCCGCCGTGCGGCGCATCGCCTCCGCCGTATGTTCGGCCGACGAAGTGCAGGCACTCTACGCTCTGCTTTCCGCCGGCGAGGAGCCGCTCGCCTACCGGGCTGCGTGGACGCTGTGCCACCTCGCCCCGACATGGGACGCCGTGCTCCGCGACCGCTACGACGAACTGGTCGCCGCGGCGCTCGACTGCCCGCACACGGGACGCCGGCGGCTGCTGCTCGCGCTTCTCTACCGGCAACCGCAGCCGGAGCCGCTGCGGGTCGACTTTCTGGATTTCTGCCTCGATGCGATGACCGATCCCGCGCAGCCGCACGCCGTGCGCATGTACTGCATGAAGCTCGCCTGCGAAATGTGCCGCACCCAGAAAGACCTGCTGCACGAATTCCGGACGCGGGTCGAGCTGCTGGAACCCGACCTCCTGCCGCCGTCGCTGCGCGCCGTGCGCCGCAACGTACTGGCCGCGCTCGACCGCAGCCGCCCGCTGCCGCGGAGGTGAACGATCGACACGTCGTCCGGCAATGTCGAGCCCGTTCCGCAAGCAAACGGGACCCACGTTCCGCGGATCACCGTGATCTTCACCTGCACAACAAAAACCCCTCCTTTCGCAAGGAGGGGTTCGGGAAGGTTCGTCGATACGGCCCAATGGCCTGTCCGGCGAACCGGCGCTACTTCGCGTAGGCTACGGCGCGCGTTTCGCGGATCACGGTGATCTTCACCTGACCCGGATAGGTCATTTCGTCCTGAATCTTCTTGGCGATGTCGCGCGACAATCCTTCGGACTCCTGGTCGGAGAGTTTATCGGCGCCGACGATCACGCGCAGCTCGCGGCCCGCCTGAATGGCATAGGTCTTCTGCACGCCCGGATACGAGAGGGCGATCTCCTCCATCTCCTTGAGCCGCTTGATATAGGACTCCACCACCTCGCGGCGGGCGCCGGGACGGGCGCCCGAAATGGCGTCGCACACCTGAATGATCGGAGCTACGATCGATGTCATCTCCACCTCGTCGTGGTGCGCTCCGATCGCATTGCAGACATCGGGCTTCTCCTTGTATTTCTCGGCGAGCTTCATGCCGATGATTGCGTGCGGCAGTTCGGGTTCGTCGTCGGGCACCTTGCCGATGTCGTGCAACAGACCGGCACGGCGTGCGATCTTGGGGTTCAACCCCAGTTCGGAGGCCATGATACCGGCCAGATTGGCCGTTTCGCGGGCATGCTGCAACAGGTTTTGCCCGTAGGACGAACGGTACTTCATCTTACCGATCAGGCGGATCAGTTCGGGATGCAGGCCGTGGATGCCCAGATCGATGGCCGTGCGCTTGCCGACCTCGACGATCTCCTCCTCGATCTGCTTCTGCACCTTGGCGACCACCTCCTCGATGCGGGCGGGGTGGATGCGGCCGTCGGTGACGAGCTGATGCAGCGCCAGACGGGCGATCTCGCGGCGCACGGGGTCGAAGCCGCTCAGGATGATCGCTTCGGGCGTGTCGTCGACGATGATCTCGATGCCGGTAGCCGCTTCCAGCGCACGGATGTTGCGCCCCTCGCGGCCGATGATGCGGCCCTTGACCTCGTCGCTCTCGATATTGAAGACCGTCACGGCGTTCTCGATGGCCGTCTCGGTGGCCACGCGCTGAATCGAGGTGACGATGATCCGCTTGGCCTCCTTCGTGGCCGTCAGCTTGGCCTCCTCGATCGTCTCGTTGATGTAGGCGGCCGCATCGCTCTTGGCTTCGGCCTTCATGTTCTCGATCAGGATGTTCTTGGCATCCTCCGAACTCATGCCCGAAATCTGTTCCAGACGCGCGTTCTGCTCCTTCATCAGGCGGTCGATCTCCTCGGTCTTATGTTCCAGCAGCTGCCGCTGCGCTTCCATCTGCTCTTTGAGCCGTTCGTTCTCGCGCAGGCGGTTCTCCAATTCGCGCTGCTGATTCAGCAGGTTGGCCTCGATCTGCTTGGCGCGCTGCTCGCTCTGCGCGAGCTTCTGGTTGCGCTCGTTGACCTGACGGTCGTAGTCGCTTTTGAGCTGAATGAATTTCTCCTTGGCCTGGAGAATCCGCTCCTTCTTTATCATTTCGCCTTCGGCCTCCGCCTCTTTGAGGGCGGCTTCACGCTGCGCGCGGATGGTATTCTTGGTGATAAACCGGGTCACCAGAACATAGATACCGACGCACACAACGGCCGAAACGACGCTCGATAATACAATGGCAATCATGGTTTCGAGTTGTGTTAGTTAATATAGTTAATTAATAGGTATACATATAAAAAACCGCATAGGATTCCTTGCTCTTGTTTGACGAATCTGCCGATAAGTCATGTGTGGGGGCTTCGGGTTCGCAATCTTCCAACGGCACCCCGGAGGATGCACCCCGAAGGGTCAAGGCCTGATTTTGAGACATTCGCGTAAGTTGACCCCAATGTAATAAGTGTTCAGTTTCGCAAAGCTAGAAGGAATCTATGCGGGTAGATTATTTCTGTGTATGTTAAAGAACGCAATCCGTCGTCAAACGTTTCATTTCAAGAACGGTGCCCGACCTGCGATTATTGTCCGCGCCGGAGCGCCCGTCTCTCTCTTTTCTTTCTGCCGACGCATCGGACCTCGACGTCCGACGCCTCTTCATTCACCGATCCCGCGCCCGTCAGCGCAACGCATCGAGATAGCTCTCCAACTCTCCGCCCAGCGCGGCGAGCGTCTTCACCTCCTCGTCGCCGACCTCGCGGCTCTGCGCCAGCGCCAGCTTCGCCACCGCGATCTGGAAAGCGGCCATCGCCAGACAATCTTCCTTCGAAAACCCCTTGAAGTGCGCCTGTTCGATGCGCGTGACGTATGCGTTGATCTCGCGCTCGGCAAGGCGATACAACTCCTCCTTCTCGCCGTCGATCGCCAGCGGATAGGGTTTCCCGATGATTTTTACCGTTATGTTCTGCTTGGCCATTCGCTACGGTTTCGTTACTCCTGCTGCCGGTTCAACAACGCAATGCACCTGTCTACCTCCCGCACTAAACGGTTGACACGCGCCCGCGCCCGTTCCCGATTCCGACCGCCGCCGGCAAGCCCTTCGGCCAGCCGCACGCACGACAGCTCCTCTTCGAGCGAACGCACCCGCTCCTGCAACGTCCTGTTCTCCTTGCGCAGAGCGTCGCCCTCGGTCTTCATCCGATCGCACAGTCCGCGCAGCTTGGCGTGTTCCGCCATCAGCCGCCGCACCTGCGCCGCAAGGTTCGCTATGATCTCCTGAGCCGCCATGAACGATCGTCGTTACAACATTAACATCCCAAAGGTAAAAATTTTTACGGAAAAACGAAAGAACGGCCGAAGATATTTTTCAGCCGGCACGACGGCCGAAACCGCCGGCCGCTTCGGAATGCCCTCTGCACTACCGTTTTCGCCGTTCGGTCAGTTCGCCGTAGAGGTCGTACTCCTCGGCTGCCGTGATGCGTGCCTCGTAGAAACAGCCGCGCCGAAGCCGGCGGCCGACGGCGGGGATCAGCAGTTCCTGGTCGACCTCGGGCGAATCGTACTGCGTGCGGCAGACGTAATAGTCGCCCTGCCGCGCGTCGACCACCACGCGCTCGGTACGCCCCACGCGGCGGAGGTTGTCGTCGAGCGAAATCGCCTTCTGCCGCTCCATGATCCGCTCCACGCGCCGCCGCTTCACCTCGTCGGGCACATCGTCCTTCAAATGCAGCGCCGAATAGGTACCCTCCTCCTCGGAATAGGCGAAGACGCCCAGCCGGTCGAAACGCACGTCGTCGACGAATTGCAGCAGCTCCGCGAAATCGGCCTCCGTCTCGCCCGGATAGCCCACGAGCAGCGTCGTACGCAGAGCGATGTCGGGCACGGCCGCACGCAGCCGTTCGACGAGCCGATAGGCGTCGGCCTTGGTGTGGCGGCGTTTCATGGCCTTCAACTGCGCATCGGAGATATGTTGGAAGGGAATGTCGAGGTATTTGCAGATTTTAGGCTCGTACGCCATGACCTCGATCACGTCGTCGGGGAACCCCGTCGGATAGGCGTAATGCAGGCGGATCCACTCGATGCCCCCGATGCGGCACAGCTCCGTGAGCAGCTCCGCCAGCCGGCGGCGGCCGTAGAGATCGACCCCGTAATAGGTCGTGTCCTGCGCGATGACCATCAGTTCGCGCACGCCGCCGGCGGCCAGCCGCCGCGCCTCGTCGAGCACCTGCTCCATCGGCACCGAGACGTGCGGCCCGCGGATGAGCGGAATGGCGCAGTAACCGCACTTCCAGTCGCACCCCTCGCCGATTTTGAGGTAGGCGTAGTGACGCGGCGTCGTGAGCCGCCGCTCCGTGGCCAGATCCGACCGCCACTCGCCGCCCAGCGCCCGCACGACGCCCTCCCAGTCCTTCACGCCGAAGAACTCGTCGACTTCGGGCAGTTCGGGGCGCAGCTCGTCGGCATACCGCTCCGAAAGACATCCCACGACGAACAGCCGGTCGATCCGACCGGCCTGCTTGGCCGCGGCGGCGCGCAGGATCATGTCGATCGACTCCTGCTTGGCGTCGCCGATGAAGCCGCAGGTGTTGACCACTACCACACGGGCATCCGTACGGTCGCTGTCCGCCGCGACGGTATAGCCCGCCGCAGCCAGCTGCGCCATCAGGTGCTCCGAATCGACCGTATTCTTCGAGCAGCCGAGCGTTATGACGTTGATCTTCTTCATCCCGTGCGCCTTATTTCGTCTCGTCGCCGAAGAGCGCCTCGACGAACGCACGGCGGTCGAAGAGCTGCAACTGGTCGATGCGCTCGCCCACGCCGATGTAACGCACCGGAATACGGAACTGGTCGCTGATACCGATCACCACGCCGCCCTTGGCCGTGCCGTCGAGCTTGGTGATCGCCAGCGACGTGACCTGCGTGGCCTGCGTGAACTGCCGGGCCTGCTCGAAGGCGTTCTGACCGGTCGAACCGTCCAGCACGAGCATCACCTCGTGCGGCGCACCGGGGATGACCTTCGCCATGACGTTGCGGATCTTGGTCAGCTCGTTCATCAGCCCCACCTTGTTGTGCAGACGCCCCGCCGTGTCGATGAGCACCACGTCGGCCCCGTTCGCAACGGCCGAGCGGAGCGTATCGTAAGCCACCGACGCGGGATCGGAGCCCATCTCCTGACGGATCATCGTCGCACCGGCCCGCTCGGCCCAGACGGCCAGCTGGTCGATCGCCGCGGCACGGAACGTATCGGCCGCGCCGATGTAGACCTTGCGGCCCGCAGCGGTCAGCTTGGCCGCCAGCTTGCCGATGGTCGTCGTCTTGCCTGCGCCGTTGACCCCCACGACCATCAGCACGTAGGGCGTCCCTTCGGGCAGTTCCAACCCGAAATCCTTGGTCGAAGCGTGCGACTGCTCCATCAGCGCCGCGATCTCGTCGCGCAGGATGCCGCGCAATTCGGCCGCGTTCATGTACTTGTCGCGCGCGACGCGCTCCTCGATGCGGCGGATGATCTTGACGGTCGTCTCGACCCCCACGTCGGAGGTGATGAGCACCTCCTCCAAATCGTCCAGCACCTCGGCGTCGACCGTCGAGCGGCCCGCTACGGCACGCGCCAGTTTCGAGAAAAGGCCCGTCTTGGTGCGTTCCAGTCCGGCGTTCAACTCCTCGCGCCGCTGTTCGGGCTGTGCTTCGACAGCCGCCCCGGCGGCAGTATCGGCCGGCGTATCCTGTTTCTTTCTGAACAGATCGAAAAATCCCATAACAAAATCGGTTTTAGCCGGACGACGGGCGGACTCCTGCACGGCTGCATCGCACCACGGTTCCGCCCCGCCGGCATTTATTCTTGCGACAAAGATAATAACTATTCGCAAAATTAGTTATATTTGTAAAGCGTATAATCGCGGTTCCGACCCGCAGAGGTGATGCCGGACGGTGCGAACGGCGGCCGGAACATCGCACCGGCAGACGGCGAAACCTCCCCGCAAGGCCCGCCGGATACAGAAAACTGTTGAAAATCAAATGTAAACCCATGAAGAAAGGACTTATTTCCCTCCTGTTTCTCCTGTCGTACGGCGTCTGGGACGCAGCGGCACAGGATCTGATCGTCAAGAAGGACGGCACGAACGTCGAAGCCAAAGTGCTCGAAATCGGCGAAAAGGACATCAAATACAAGAAGGCGTCGCACCTCGACGGCCCGACCTATCTGGTGTCGGTCGCGAACGTCGTCTACATCCGCTTCGAGGACGGTTCGACCGACATCTTCTCGCAGGAAGATTACGACCGTCTGGCGGCCGAGGCGAAGAATCCCGCACCGCAGAAACAGTCGAAGCGATCCGCGCCGAGCGCTTTCGCGGGACGTTACCAGCCGGGCGACTATTTCGACGAGAACGGCGTGCGGGGCATCGTCATCGAGGTCGACGCCGAAGGGCACGGCATCGTGATGTCGATCGCGCAGGCCAATCTGCGCTGGTGCGAATTCAAGAAGAGCGACGCCGTGCGGCTGGGTCTCGACGACCAACACGACGGAGCGGTCAACCAGGCCGCCTTCGCCCGCATGGCCGACGAGGGAAAAGTCCGGTGGGAGGACTATCCCGCCTTCAAATGGTGCCGCGACCTCGGCGAAGGGTGGTATCTGCCCGCGATCAACGAGGTGCTGCGCATCGGCCATCTCTACAACAACGGCCGCATAAAGTTCGACCGCAAGGCCCGCGAACAGTTCAACAACCGTCTGAAAGAGCACGGCGGAGTGAAGATGGACCGGCTGATGTACTATTTCTCCTCGACCGAAGGCGACGACGCATGGACGGCCATGACGACCCATATGGGAATCGAGCCGCCCTTCGTCGAACAGACGTCGAAGAACATTTCGTTCCTCGTCCGGGCCATGCACAAATTCTGAGGCCGGATGGCTCTTCCCGCCGGCGGAATTCCGACGCCACTCCCAACCTCACCCCTGTCGCGACGGTTTGCGGCAGGGGTGAATCGTTGAATTTCATTCTTCGTTTTCCCGCCCCGGCATAGCCTGAACAAGTCCGGCTCTGCGCTCGGCTTAACGAAAAGGTTCGATGCCACACGAAACCCCACGCACCTGCTCGGCACGCGCAAATGACGACACGAACCGCCTCTCCACACTGATGTACAAGTACACCTCCGGCCGCGTTCAGCGTACCGGCGGTTCGCCGCCGGCGGCAGGTACAGCACCAATTTCGGCGAGTTGGAGCCCACCGCGTGGGGCGGCGAACCGCCGATATCGTCCCGCGATGCCGCCGGCAACGAACCCCAACCTCGTCCTCTCCGGGCGCCTCACGGCACACGACCTGCCGAACGAACTCCGCCCGCACCGCCATCCCTCACCGCCTAAAACCTCCGCCCGCCCGTCCGGACGTCCCGGCGACAGCCGGCATCCAGCGTCCGCCCCGCCGCAGCCCGTCCGTACAAAAACACAAAAGGCATCCCCTTGTCGAGATGCCTTTTGTGTTAAGGGCCGATGCCCTTAACCACGAATACCGTCGGAACGGTTTATTTCTTCTCTGCGAAGAACTCCTTTACATGGTCGTTGGGAATGATACCCTCCTTGAACATATAGGCGCCGGTCTTCTCCGACTTGACCATTTTGATGCACTTGGTAAACTGCTTGCCCGTGCCGGTTTTCAGGGTTGCGACTACTTTCTTTGCCATAACGCTCGATTATTTGATTTCACGGTGTAACGTCACCCGCTTCAGATAGGGATTGTACTTCTTACGTTCCAGACGGTCGGGGGTGTTTTTCTTGTTTTTGGTAGTGATGTAACGAGACATGCCCGCAACACCGCTCTCCTTCTGTTCGGTGCATTCGAGGATGACCTGAACGCGATTGCCTTTCTTAGCCATTTGTCAATACGGTTTAGTAAATCTTCTTGGGGCAGGCAGCTTCGCGCAGAGCCACTGCGAGACCCTTCTTGTTAATTGTTTTCATACCGGCAGCCGACACCTTGAGGGTGATCCAGCGGCCCTCTTCCTCTGACCAGAAACGCTTGGTCTTCAAATTCGGACTGAATTTGCGCTTGGTCTTGCGGTTCGAGTGAGAGACATTGTTGCCGATCACCGCGACCTTGCCTGTAATTTCGCAAACTTTCATTGTTGATAATGTTTTTGTTCCGCCACAATTGGCCTGCAAAGATAGAAAAAAAATCCGAGAGTCGGGCACTTCGCCCGAAAAAAAACGTTCCGAACGACGGCACAAACAGCGGATTCGGATGCCGGCGGCCGATCCTCGCGGCGGTATCCGATCCTTCGGCGAACGACGATTCCGGCTCTGCGAACCGCGGCCTCCGGCGTGCGAAGTCCCGCCGCAAGCTTTTCTCCGCACGCCGAAACCGCACCGGACTTACGGCTCCTCCCGCTCGTCCCCGATCATCGGACCGTTGCCGGCGCATCATAAGCCCGACTTATAGCTCCATAAAAAGATATGAATGAAAAACAGAACCGCGTATCGAATAATTCGCTATCTTTGTACAAAAGAAAATTTAATACATTAAACGATACAACTATGATCAGCAAAAAAATGCAGGAGGCGATCAACGCCCAGATCAATGCCGAACTCTGGTCGGCATATCTCTATCTCTCGATGTCGATGGACGCGGCGGACAAAGGGTTCAAAGGTTCCGCACACTGGTTCGTACACCAGTTCAAGGAGGAGCAGGGGCACGCCGAGAAGCTGGCGGGCTATCTCCAATCGCAGAACGCCAAGGTCGTGCTGGCTCCCATCGCCGCCGTGCAGACCGAATGGCCGTCGGTCGTGGCGATGTTCGAGGACACGCTCGCCCACGAACAGAAGGTGACGGCGATGATCCACGATCTGTGCAAGCTGGCCGCCGCCGAGCAGGATTTCGCAACGGCGAACATGCTGCAATGGTTCGTCAACGAGCAGGTCGAGGAGGAAGATACGGCCCGCGGCATCCTCGAAGGCTTCAAAGCCATCGAAGGCGAGAAGGTGGGCGTCTACATGCTCGACCAGAAACTCGGCGCACGCTAAACGCGCAGTCGAACGTTTTCACTAAGCCGAGCGCAGAGCCGAACGCAGTTCGAGTTATGCCGAGGCGAGAAAACGAAGAACGAAGTTCAACGACTTCTCCGCACCGCACCGACCCTGTGTCGGTGCGGTGCTTCGTTTTCAGGGGAAGGCAAGCCGGACGGCGCCTGCACGTTCCCGCGAAACCGCACCCGCGCAGGAAGCGAAAAAGGAGCGCCGCCCCGACGGCGGCACTCCCCGTAAAACCGGATTGCGGCGGAAAGCTACTCCTTCACGCAGCGCAGCGACATGCCCTGCGAACGCTTGTCTTTGCTGACTTTGAGCATTCGCTTGCTATCGATGATGAACATATACTGACCGTAAAGATCGGGATAGAGTTCCAAATTGTCCGAAGCCTTGCCCTTCGTTCCGATCCACAAGCCGCTGTAAGGATTGGCCTCGGTATAATCCAACCCTCCGGAAGCGTAGGCGCGCGTACCGGTCGTGGGGAACCACTGTCCCTCCTGCTCGAAACCGCGATTGGCCTCGTCCCACTTCCCTGCGGTATAGACGAGCCATGCGTAGGGCGTATTGCCGTCGGCGTCGCAGACCGGAACCTTATAGCCCACGGGGCAGGGATCGTAGATCGTCTTCTTCCTGCTCTCGCCGCCCCAGTAGTCGTCGTTCGACACGTCGACCCAGTCGCCGGTCTTATAGTCGTTCTCGACGATCTCTTCGCCGTACTCGTCCTCCACGCCCGTATGCTTGTAGGTCATCGCATAGAATACCGCCGGATTCCGGATCGATTTCTCGATCGTCCCGTGGAACTCCGCCGTCAGACCGAACTTCGGCAACACGCGGTTGTCGATGCCGTAGACCTCAGGCTCGCCGTCGACCTCGTAGGTGTAATCCTCGTTCATGATCGTAAAAGCCGTCGTACCGGGGAACGGATCTTTGCGCCCCCACTGGTAGAGCAGCCCGTGCGAATCGAAACTGCCGCGCTCGACGGTCAGCGCACCCAGATTGCGGTCCATGAAACTCCACGTCGTCCCCGACGCATTGGGAGCCGTCGTGAAGAGCGACGCCGACGGATCGTAATCGACGATCCACAGATGCCAGCTCCACAGGATCGTTCCCGACTCGTCGACGGCCGCCACGACGGCATTGCCGCTCTTGTCGGCGGTCTCGACGATGATCTTCTTCTCGTCGGCGGCGTAGGCTACCCGCGTAACGAGACCCTGCGCGCTCTGCCAAACAAGTTCGGCACCCTCGGCCGCACCGATCGATTCGGTGGAGGAGTTGCCTTTGTAAGCGGCATCGAAGACCGACGCCGACTTCGGGGCGACGATATAGCAGTTGGCGCGGCCCGCCGCACTCAGGTCGGTGAACGTCTGAGCCCCCTGCGTCACCCGCACCTCGCGGGTGATGCTCCGTTCGCCTTCGCCCGCAGTGACCGTAACCGTCGCCGTCGGACGCGCAGCCAGCGCATCGTTCGCATCGGCCGACACCGTGAATTTGCCTTCGGCGAGCGTAACCTCGCACCACGTCTCATTCGACAACGCCGTCCAGCTGCCGAGATTAGTCGACACGGCCACCTCGACGCTCCCCCCCCCGACCGGCAGGGAGATCTCGGTATCGGGCGTCAACGTCAATTCGGGATCGGGCATCGGCGCGTCGTCGTCGCTGCACGATGCGAAAAGCATTGCGGAACCCGCCAACAACGCTGCCGCACCTCTCATGAACCTAAGTTTTTCCATCGGGATAAAATTTATGAAATTCGCTGCACTATCGCAGTGTGGGCGAATATACGAAATATATATCGTAAAACCATATCGCCGAAGGGAGGACGCGACACGTCCGAAGGGAGAGCAAACGGCTCTTTCGCGGGGTTTTAATGTCGATTTCGACGGGAAAAATTCATTTTTCTGCGTTTTTATAATAAATTTGCATACTATTCGTTAAAAAACAGTACGGCAATAACATCTAAAAAAACATAACATCCATGAGTGAAGTCATCAATATCAAGGAACTCAACGAACGCATCGAGCGGGAGTCGGTCTTCGTCGACACGCTGCGCGCCGAGATGAGCAAGGTGATCGTCGGTCAGACCCATCTGATCGACACGCTGCTGATCGGTCTGCTGTCGAACGGCCACATCCTCCTGGAAGGCGTGCCGGGTCTTGCCAAGACGCTGGCGATTACGACGCTCGCAAAGGCCGTCGACGCCGATTTCGCCCGCATCCAGTTCACCCCCGACCTGTTGCCGGCCGACCTGATCGGTACGCTCATCTACTCGCAGAAGAGCGAGGAGTTCATGGTGCGCAAAGGCCCCGTCTTCGCCAACTTCGTACTGGCCGACGAGATCAACCGCTCGCCGGCGAAGGTGCAGTCGGCGCTGCTCGAAGCGATGCAGGAGCGCCAGGTGACCATCGGCGACGACACCTACAAGCTGCCCGAGCCCTTCCTGGTGCTGGCCACGCAGAACCCCCTCGAACAGGAGGGAACCTACCCGCTGCCCGAAGCGCAGGTCGACCGATTCATGCTCAAAGCCAAAATCTCCTACCCCACGAAGCAGGAGGAGCGCGACATCGTGCGGATGAACCTCTCGGGCGAAGGGCTTCCCTCGCCGCACAAGGTGATCGCACCCGAAGACATCGTCAAGGCGCGCCGCGTGGTGGAGGACGTCTACATGGACGAGAAGATCGAGAAATACATCGTCGACATCATCTTCGCCACGCGTGAACCGGCCGAATACAACCTCCAGAAGTTGCAGACGCTGATCGCCTACGGCGGATCGCCCCGTGCCTCGATCTCGCTGGCCAAGGCCGCCCGCGCCTACGCCTTCATCCGCCGCCGCGGCTACGTGATTCCCGAAGACGTGCGCGCCGTCTGCCACGACGTACTGCGCCACCGTATCGGGCTGACCTACGAAGCCGAGGCCGAAAACATCACCACCGAGGAGATCATCACCGACATCCTGAACAACGTAATCGTCCCGTAACACGATGATCGAGAACGAAAACGATATTCTGCGACGGGTCCGCAAAATCGAGATCAAGACACGCGGCCTGTCGAACGAGATCTTCGCCGGAAAGTACCACACGGCTTTCCGCGGACGGGGCATGTCGTTTTCCGAAGTGAGGGAGTACCGTGCCGGCGACGACGTGCGCGACATCGACTGGAACGTCACGGCGCGTTCGCGCTCGCCCCACATCAAGGTCTACGAGGAGGAGCGCGAGCTGACGATGATGCTCATGGTCGACGTCTCGGCCTCGCGCATGTTCGGGTCGACCCACTTCCTCAAAAAGAACATCCTGACCGAAATCGCCGCCGTCGTGGCCTTCTCGGCCGCCCAGAACAACGACAAGGTGGGCTGCATCTTCTTCTCCGACCGCGTGGAGAAGTACATCCCGCCCAAGAAGGGGCGCAGCCACATCCTGATGATTATCCGCGAGCTGATCGGCTTCCGGCCCCGGTCGACGGGCACGGCGCTGTCGGAGGCGGTGCGTTTCCTGACGGCCGTGATGAAGAAGCGCTGCACGGCGTTCCTGCTCTCGGATTTCCTCGATCCGGCACGCGACGGCGAGGAGTTCGCCAACGCCCTGAAAATCGCCGGCAGCAAACACGACCTGGTGGGGATCCGCGTCTTCGATCCGCGCGAAGCCGAACTGCCCGACGTGGGCATCGCCGAGTTGCAGGACGCTGAGACGGGGCGCAAGGTCTGGGTCGACACTTCGTCGGCGGCCGTGCGCGACCATTACGCCCGCGCATGGCGGCAGCGCAGCGAGGCGATCGACTCGCTGCTCAAACACAACCGCATCGACACGGCGACGATCTCGACCGACGAAGACTACGTGGTGGAACTCATCAAACTCTTCAAGCAACGATGAAACGACCGGCATTCCTCACAGCGGCCGCGGCCGCCCTGCTCGCTGCGGCGACGGCCTCCGCCCAGACCCCGACGGTCGAGGCGCGCATCGTCCCCGACAGCATCGGCATCGGCGACACCTTCACGCTCGAAATCGACGTCGAGCGCGACCAGGTGCAGGTGACCGAATTCCCGCTCTACGAAAACGACGACAAGCTCGAAGTGGTGCAGTCGCTGCCCGTCGACACGCTCTCGCGGGAGGGCCGGCGGCTCCGGCTGCGCAAACGCTACGTCATGCAGGCCTTCTCCGAAGGACGTTACAATTTGGGGCGTCCCGGCGTGCTCTATGCCGACAAGAACATCGTCGACACGCTCTACACCTCCGATTCGCTGCGGCTCGACGTGGGAACGTTCCAGATCGACACCGCCAAGCAGACGATCTACGACCTCAAACCGCAGCGGACGCTGCCGCTGCGCGCCGAGGAGATCACAGGGTACCTTTTCGGCGGGTTGTTCCTGCTGCTGAACCTCGCGGCGCTGCTCTTCGCGCTGCGTTACCACCTGTCCAAGCGCGGCAAACACCTGAGCGACCTCTTCAAACCCGCGCCGCCCGCACCGCCCCACGTCGAGGCGATCCGCGCGCTCGAAGGGCTTCACAACCAGAAATTGTGGCAGAACAACAAACACAAGGCCTACTATTCGGGGCTGACCGACATCCTGCGCCGCTATCTGGCGGGGCGTTACGGCATCGGCGCCTTGGAGATGACCTCCGACGAGATCATCGATGCGGTACGTCCGCTCGACCTGCCCCGCAAGAGCGCCATGGAGCTCACGGCGCTGCTGCGCGAAGCCGATCTGGTGAAATTCGCCAAGGCGACGCCCGAAGCCGCTTGCAACGAAGAGGCTTACCAGTGGGCCTACTACTTCGTCGAGGAGACCAAACCCGTCGAGGAACAACCTTCGGCCGAAGCGGAGGAGCCGCTCGACCTGACGCCTAAAAACGACAGCCATGCGTAGAATTTTCATCCTACTCGTTCTCGCGCTGCTGGCCGTCGACGCCGCGGCGCAGCAGTACCCCGAACGCCGGCAGGTGCGCAAGGGCAACCGCGCCTACGAAAAGGGCAACTATCAGGACGCCGCCGGACGCTACATGCGTGCGCTGAGCGCCGACCCCTCGTCGTTCGAAGCGCAGTACAACCTGGGCAACGCCCTTCACCGGCAGGAGATGTACGACCAGGCGGCACAGGTACAGCAACAGGCCGCCGCCGATTCGCTGGCAGCGCCCGTCGATCGTGCGCAGGCCTTCTACAATCTGGGCAACACGCAGTTCCGGCAGCAGAAATACGCCGAAGCGCTCGAAAGCTACAAGAACTCGCTGCGCCTGAACCCCGACGATCCGCAGGCCAAGTTCAACTACGCCTACGTCAAGAAACTGCTCGACGATCAGAACCAGCAGAATCAGGACAACAAAGACAACAAGGACAATAAAGATAACAAGGACGATCAAAACCAGGACCAGCAGAACGGCCAGAACCAGCAGAATCCGCAGGAGGGCCAGAACGATCCGCAGGAGGGTGACGGGCAAGGCGACGACCAGCAGCAGGACGGCCGGCCCGACAAGGAGCAGGAGGGCGAGGGCCGACCCCAGCCGGCCGGCATTTCGCCTTCCGAACAGGAACGGATGCTCGACGCCATCCAGGCGCAGGAGGACAGGACGCAGGAGAAGCTCAAAGAGAAGGCCGGCGCCGTGGTACGGTTGAAGAAAAACTGGTAAAAACACGTAAGAACCAAGAAACGGGGATCGGCGCAGGCGGCGTTCCGCACGCAGAAGCAGCCATTCGTCGGGAGCGGTCGTACCGCCCCGTGCCGGAACGGATCCGGCGACCGCCGATTACCGATTATCGTTAACTGTCGATTGAAATGACATTTCATAATCCACATCTGCTGTGGCTGCTCACGCTGCTCCTGCCGGCGGCAGGCTATTACCTCTACCGGTTGCGGAAGGGCGGAGCGGCGTTGCGCATCTCGTCGGTGGCGGGCGTGCTCAAAGCGCCGCGTACCGTTCGCTACTACCTGCGCCATGCCCCCTTCGTGCTGCGCATGGCGGCGCTGGCGACGCTCGTAGTGGCATTGGCGCGCCCCCAGTCGGCGGAACAGAACACCCGCACCAATACCGACGGTATCGACATCATGCTGGCGCTCGACGTATCGGGATCGATGCTGGCGCGCGACTTCCGCCCCGACCGCCTCGAAGCGGCCAAGGAGGTGGCCGGATCATTCATCTCCGACCGCTACGGCGACCGGATCGGACTGGTGGTCTTCGCGGGCGAAGCCTTCACGCAGAGCCCGCTGACCGCCGACCAGTCGACGCTGCTCACGTTGCTGGGGCGCGTGCGCAGCGGGTTGATCGAGGACGGCACGGCCATCGGCAACGGACTGGCGACAGCCATCAACCGCCTGCGCGAGAGCGATGCCAAATCGAAGGTCATCATCCTGCTGACCGACGGCGTGAACAACCGCGGCGAGATCGCTCCGGTCATGGCGGCCGAAATCGCCAAGGAGCAGGGCATCCGGGTCTACACGATCGGAGTCGGATCGCGCGGCACGGCCCCCACGCCCGCGATCGACATGTTCGGCAACATGACCTTCGTGCAGGCCAAGGTCGAAATCGACGAAAAGACCCTCCAAGAGATCGCCGACGCCACCGGCGGCCGCTACTTCCGCGCCACGGACAACGAGAAGCTGCGCGCGATCTACGACGAGATCAACCGCCTCGAAAAGAGCAAAGTCGAGGTAGCCGACTTCACGACCTACACCGAAGAGTACCTGCGGTGGGTATTGGCGGCGCTGGCGCTGCTCGCCGCGGAATTTCTGATTCGCACCCTGATTCTTAAACGCATTCCGTAATGTTTCGTTTCGCACATCCCGAATACCTCTATCTGCTGCTGGCCGCGCCCGCACTCATCGCCCTCTTCGCATGGGCGCTCTACGACCGCCGGCGGCGGCTGGCCCGCTTCGGAGACCCGGCGACGGTAGCCACGCTTATGCCCGACGCCTCGACGGGCCGCATGAAACTGAAATTCATCCTCTTCACGACGGCCGTCATCCTCGTGATCCTCGCCGCCGCACGGCCGCAGTTTGGCTCGAAGCTGCGCGAGCAGAAGAGCGAGGGCATCGAGATGATGCTCGCGGTGGACATCTCCAACTCGATGCTGGCCGAAGATTTCGAGCCCAACCGCCTCGAACGGACGAAATACGCGATCAACAAGCTATTCGACGGACTGGAACAGGATCGCGTCGGGGTGATCGTCTTCGCAGGCGACGCCACCGTACAGCTGCCGATCACCTCCGACTACCGCATGGCCAAAGCCTTCGCCAAACGGATTTCGCCCTCGATGGCCTCCGTGCAGGGAACGTCGATCGGCAAGGCGCTGTCGCTGGCCGAGATGTCCTTTTCGAGCGGCAGCGGCGATTCGCGCGTCATCATCCTCATCACCGACGGCGAGGATCACGAGGGCAACGTGATGCAGGCCGCCGAACGGGCCGCCGAGCAGGGTATCCGGATCTTCACGATCGGCATCGGCACGCCCGAAGGCGCCCCGATCGAGATCGGCGGGGAGTTCATCAAGGACGAAAAGGGCGACATGGTGGTCTCGAAACTCGACGAGAAGATGTTGCAGGAGATCGCCCGGATCACCGGCGGGGCCTACATCCGCGCCACCAAGCAGTCGATCGGGCTGGACGAGATCGTACGCGCGATCAACGACATGGAGCAGTCGGAACTGTCGACCGTCCGTTTCGAAGAGTACAACGAACAGTTCCAGTACCTCATCGCGGTCGCCTTCGCGCTGCTGCTCGTCGAATTCTGGCTGCTCGACCGCCGCAATCCGCTGCTGGCGCGTTTCAACATCTTCCGCGAGCAACGCACCGACATCGACAACTACAATCCCTATAACCGATGAAAAAGCCCTTTCTGCTTCTCTCGCTCCTGCTGACCTTCGGCCTGCACGCCGACTGCGCGGCATGGGGAACGGTCGGCCATCGCGCGATCGCCGAAGTAGCCCAACGCCACCTCACCCCGAAGGCCAAAGCGGCCATCGAACGATACACCGGCGGCACGCCGCTCGCAGAATACGCCGTTTTCATGGACGAAGTGGCCGCCGACCCGCGCTACAAGGAACCTTTCCGCGGCTGGCACGCCTCGATCGCCGACGCGGAGTGCAACTCCCCCGCCGAAGTGCGGGAGAAATACCGCAAGGGACGCGACGGCGTGACCGGAGCGGAGACGCTGACCGCAGCATTGAAGAACTACCGTGAACTGGACGATTCGGTGGTACTCACCTATATAAAATGTATCGTACACATGGTCGCCGATTTCCACTGTCCGGCACACGTGCGGTACACCGACGCCCACAACGAAGGGAAGTTCGACGTGACCTTCTTCGGCAAACCCAAAACGCTGCACAGCGTCTGGGATTCGGGCGTCATCGCCCGAATCCATCCGGGATGGAGTTACGAACGTTATGCCGACTACCTCGACAACGCCTCCAAGTGCGAAATCCGGCGGATGACCGAAGGATCGTACCGCCAGTGGTTCGAAGACGCCGCACGCGACGTACGCCCCTCGATCGACTGGGTAGCGCCGGGCGACACACTGGGCGAGGAGTTCATGGCAAAAGCCGCACCGCTGGCCGAGCAGCAGCTCCGCAAGGCGTCGTACCGGTTGGCCGCAGCCCTCAACCGGATTTTCGGAGAGTGATTCTCCCCCGCGGTGCCACGGGCGTCTACCGCCCCATCGCAGAGCGACGTCGAGGCGAACGATCCATCCGGCATGACAGCTATTTTCCGATCTTCCGGCCCTTCATGTCGAACGCCTCCGCACACCCGTCCGCGATCATGTAGATGCGCCCCTCTTCGAACTCGCCGCGCACAGCGGGATTCACACCGTCCGTCGGCGGAGTGTCCTGCGTATCGAAGAGCGTGTCGAGCACATAAATTCCCGCTCGATAATACCCCGCATCGTAGCGGCAGGGAACGATCAACCGGCCGCGTCGATCCAGTACGCCCCATTTTCCATCTTTACGCACGAAGGCGAAACGATCGAACAGGGGATAGGCCAGCTCGTACTCGCAGGCGACGACCAACCGACCCCGACGATCGACACAGCCCCATTTCCCGTCGGAAGCGAGCAGGTCCCGCCCGACGCCGTGGAACTTCCGTCCGTCGTTGACGAACGACACCCCGCCAACAATCGGGGTCATGAAACCGTAGACGGGTGTGATCCGTTCGCCGTCGCGATCGATCAACGCCGTGGGACACGGCGTGTAGAGGGGAATCCGATCCCGATCCATCCCCGTCTTCACCATCGCCACCTCCTCGTCGAAACCGTATTGGCCGAAACTTCCGGCCCAATCGTACCGGAACGGGACGACCGTTTCGCCGCTCCGGTCGATATACCCCCATTTGCCGTCCCGTTCGACGACGGCACGATCGCCGACGAACTGACCGGCCCAGTCGTAAAACTCGCGGAAGGCGAGTTCGCCGTAACGATCCGTAAAATAAAACGGTTGATGACTGCCGCCGTTACGCATGGCATAGAGCTCAGGGCGCTGCGCCGCGCAAGCCGACAGAAGCGCCGGAAGAAGAGCGGCAGAAAGGATTCGCAGAAAATGTTTCCGATTCATTCGATCCGACAATTATGGGTTCGACAGGTTTTCAATATCCGATGCACGTTTCGAAATCGCGGACACTCTCCCATTGGACAAGAATCCAACAATCGCTGCCTTCGGAATTCGTATCGTATTGGTACCTCTTTCCGACGGGAACTTTTCTTCCGTCCCGCTCCTCATAGACGACCTCTCCGATTTCGGGTTTCTCCCCCGCCGAATAAATCTGCACATCCGTCACGACTTGTCCCGCGTATATGCCGAATTTCACGCGGTTTGCCGTCACGGGACCGGCAATACCGACATCGATTCCGCGAAAATGAATCGTAAATCCGCTATACCACACCTCAAAAGGCTCGTTATACTGGATATAATCGCGAGGAAGAAAATGAAGTACATCCCATGTATAAAAAAACGGCGTTTTTTTCAAAAAATGCGTAGCGAATTCGATTGCCTGCGATTCGCTCAAATTATCCTTCGTAAATAAAAGCGAAACCTCATTATCCCCTGCCCGGGTCTGCGAAACGGGGGTCGCAGTAATTTCCGCCTTCGAACAGGAGCAGAATACGGAACCCGCAAAAATCACGAAAAAAATCGCTGTACTTTTCATAACGATACGAATTAAAAGGTCAGACTGAAAGCTCGTATGAACGTATTACGAATTTACAGCAATGAGAGACGACGTACAATACCGTTTTTTAGGTATTTACGACAATCCCCGTATGAAGGCGTGTTCCGCGAAGATACCGTGCAAACGAAGAGAAGTTCCATCACAGCTTCGCTCTCTTCGGAGGAATGCGAGTTCGGTTCCCGTCCCAAAAAAGCGGCGGCAGATAGTACATCTGCCGCCGCTATCGTCATCCCCCTCCACAAAGCACCGTCCGCAACAAAGCGAACCTTTTCGTTAAACCGAGTGCAGAGTGGAACTTGTCCGAGCTATGCCGAAGCGAGAAAAGGCGCACGAAAATGCACCGAAACCCTGCCCCGCGGGAAGGAAAGGCTAATAGTATTTGACCGGCTCGCCGACGATCGCCGACAACAGGGCGTTGGCTACAGACGACGCACCGATACGGAAGAACTGCGGCGTGAGCCACCGCTCGCCCAGAATCTCCCGAACGACCGTATAGTAGAACACCGCGTCGGCCGCCGAACGTACGCCGCCGGCAGGCTTGAAGCCGACCATGCGGCCCGTCTTGTCGTAGTAGTCTCGAATGGCACGGCACATCACCACCGCCGCTTCGGGAGTCGCCGCCACGTCGATCTTGCCCGTCGACGTCTTGACGAAATCGGCGCCGGCGAACATCGCCAACAACGCGGCGCGGCGGATCAGCTCGGGCGTCTTCAACGCACCCGTTTCCAGAATCACCTTCAACACCACGTCTTCGCCGGCTTCGCCGCGCAACACTTCGACTTCGTTGGCCACCTCGTCGTAATGTCCTTCGAGCATCTTGCCGACGTTGATGACGATGTCGATCTCGTCGGCTCCGTTCTCGACGGCCATCGCCGTTTCGAGCATCTTCACTTCCAGAAAGGTCTGCGACGAAGGAAATCCGCCCGCGACGCTCGTAATGCGCATCGGCGTATCGTCCACGGCGAGCCCGACCGTTTCGACGAACGGCGGATAGATGCAGATGGACGCGACATTGGCGATCGCGGGATAATTCGTATAGAACTCCACGGCCTTCCGTGCAAAAGCCGTCACCGACTCCACCGAATCGCTGCACGAAAGGGTCGTCAGGTCGATGGCCGAATAGCAAAGCCTGTAAACCTCGTCCGTTTCGTATCCCTTCGCGGCTGCCCGAATGCGTGCGACCTCTTCGGCCACCTGCGCTTCGCTCGGGGCCGGAGCATATTCCGATAGATGATTTGCGTACTCCATAACAAGACAGTTTTCTCTACTATACAAATATAACCATTTTTCCGCTACACACGCAGAATTCCGACCAAAATATCAAAAAAATTCCGGGCTCGAACCGAACCCGGAATTCGTAATCCGTACATCCCCGCTTATCGGAGAGCAGCGTATTCTCAGAACTTGAAACCGCTCTTGAACAAGGGCTTGAGGTTGACATCCTTCGACGCCTTCTTCGCCAGGGCGGAATCCTTGGCGACGGCAGCCTTCAACTGGGCGCCGGCAGTCTTCATATCGCCCTCCTTGGTTGCGATCACGGCGCGCAGGTAATCCGCATCGGCCGAGTTCTCGCCGGCCAGCGCCTTCTTGGCAGCCGACAGGTCGTTGTTCATCACGGCAGCCACGGCAGCGTTGTAGCCTTTGAGCTTGGCAGCGGCGTCGCCGTACTGGCCCTGAGCGGCAGCGATCAGGCTCTTGGTCTGAGCGTCTGCGGCAGCGGCGTATTTCTTCGCCTCGTCCACGTTACCGGCAGCCAGGTTGGCCAGCGCCAGATTCGAGTTCAGCTCCTGCGTGTTGCCGCCGAGCTTCACGGCCTGCGTCAATGCGGCCAACGCCTTGTCGGCGTCGCCCATTTGGAGATAGGCGGCACCGAGGTTGGTGTAGGCGCGCGAATCGTCGTACTTCTTGGCAGCGTACTCCAACACCTTCGCCTTCACGGCATTATCCTCAATCAGCGTGGCGACATGGAGCAGCTCCTCGTTGTTCAGCTCATCGAGCTTGCCGCTGTTGACCAGCGCCTGCATCTCGGCGTCGCTCTTACCGGTGATCTCCATGTTGTTGACCAGCTGGGCGCGGCGCAGTTTCGGCAGCACGTCCTCTTTGAGTTCGCCGTAAACCGACGACATGTTCTTGATCTGGTTCTCGCGCTCGGCCGACGAATCGTACATGCTCAGCACCTGAAGAATCAGATCCTTGTCCTGGATGTTCGACTTCTCGACCATCTCCTTGAAACCTTCCCAGTCCTCGCCGTAACCGGCAGCGTCGATATTGAAACCGTACTCGGCCAGGATCTTCTCGACGGCCTTGCGACCGGTTTCGCTACGTGCGCTGGCCAGCTTGTCGTTGAACTTCTCAGGACCGTCGGGCGAAGCGTAGCCGTTCACATAGAGGCTCTGCGCGATGCGGTCGTTCTCCTTGTTGGCCACAGCGGTCTTCTCGAACTCGGAGAGCTGTTCGTTCTCTTTGAGCGCCTTCTGGTTCACCACCGAGCTGTTGATCTTGTAGAGGATCTCGGCCTTGTCTACCTGATTCGTCGTACGCTTGTAGTTGTTGGCAGCCGTAGCGGCAGCGTCGCCGAAGTTGAAATCCTTCTGCATCGTGTTGACGCCCTCGGCGATGAACACGCCGCACTGAGCGCGCAGCGCCATGGCCTCGGCCGACTTCGGATTGGCCAGCACGGCCGCTTCCTCCTTCGTCACGGGTTTGCCCGTAGCGGCGTTGAACATCACGTACTCGCTGGCGCCGTTGCACTTGCTCTCGATCAAAACGCGCAACTCGCTCTGCTCCATACGGTCGTCGTAGGGGAATTCGACATGCTGCGTGTAGGTACCGCCGTTGTCGGCCGAAATAACGGTATAGTTGTCATTCACCTTCTCGCCCTGGACGTATTTCGGAGTACCGGCCACTTCGCCGCCCTCGAACACGATCACCGGCGTCAGACGCAACGTAGCTTTCTTGTTGAAGTAAGCTGCCGGGAAGTTCACCGTAATGTCGGCGCTCACGACGCCGTTGTTGAGCGTCAGCACCTTCGGCGTGCACGAGTAAGTAACCTCATCCTGTTTCTTACCCATCTTCTTGAAACAGTTGCAACCCGACAAGGTCAAGGCAGCTGCGGCAAGAACCAAGCTAATTTTTACTAAGTTCTTCATAATTAATTAGTTATTAAAAATTGTTGTGCATTGATTTCGTCTCTTTCCGTTTGCCTCCGCTCCACGTACCCCATTCCCGAGGCCGTTTGCAGCAGAATACATGCAAATATATAAAACCCATGCAGATTATGCAACTTTTTCCGTAAAAAAACCACCTCGAACTTTCGTTCGAAGCGGTTTTCGATCGCCGGCGCACGAAAACGCCGTCTATTTCGCGTCGGAACGCATCCGACGGATCAGTCGCGGTGCCGGTCGTCGCGGCGACGCTCGCGGTCGCCCCGCGGACGGCGTTCACGCTCGACATATCCTTCGGGCTTCGGAAGAAGCGCGCGGTGCGAGAGTTTCAGCTTGCCGGTCTTCTCGTCGACGCCGATGAGTTTCACGTCGATCATCTCGCCCTCTTTCAGGCCGCTCTCCTCCATCGTCTCGAACCGTTTCCAGTCGATCTCCGAGATATGGAGCAGCGCCTCCTTGCCGGGCATGATCTCGACGAACGCGCCGAACGGCACGATCGACTTGATCTTACCGTGGTAGGTCTCGCCGATTTCGGGCACGGCAACGATCTCCTTGATACGCTGCAACGCAGCGTCGATCGCCGATTTCTCCACACCGAAGACGTCGACGATACCCTTCTGGTCGTCCTCCGTAATGGTAATGGTGGTACCGGTCTGCTTCTGAATCTCCTGGATCACCTTTCCTCCCGGGCCGATCACGGCGCCGATCGAATCCTTCGGGATGTGGATCTGCACCAGACGCGGCACGAACGGCTTGTAGTCGGCGCGCGGCGCGGCGATGCAGTCGGTCAGGATGTCCAGAATATGCAGACGCCCCTTGCGCGCCTGCTCCAATGCGGCGGCCAGCACCTCGTAGGAGAGGCCGTCGACCTTGATATCCATTTGCGTGGCGGTGATACCGTCGCGGGTACCCGTCACCTTGAAGTCCATGTCGCCCAGATGATCCTCGTCGCCCAGGATGTCCGACAGCACGGCCCACTTGCCGCTCTCGGAATCCGAGATCAGACCCATGGCGATGCCCGACACGGGCTTGCGCAGTTTCACGCCGGCATCCATGAGGGCCAGCGTACCGGCGCAAACGGTGGCCATCGACGACGAACCGTTCGATTCCAGAATGTCCGACACGACGCGCACGGCGTAGGGATTCTCCTCGCCCAGCGGAATCATCGGTTTGAGGGCGCGCCATGCCAGGTGGCCGTGGCCGATCTCACGACGGCTCAGACCGCGGGCGGCCTTCGCCTCGCCCGTCGAGAAGGGCGGGAAATTATAGTGGAGCACGAACTGCTCGGTACCCTGCACGAGCACCTCGTCCTTGACCTTCTCGTCCATCTTCGTGCCGAGCGTAACAGTGGCCAGCGCCTGCGTCTCGCCTCGTGTGAAGAGGCCCGAACCATGGGCTGCGGGCAGGTAGTCGGTCTCGCACCAGATCGGACGGATCTCGTCCGTGCGACGGCCGTCGAGACGCTTGCCCTCGTCGAGAATCATGTTGCGCATCGCCTTCTTCTGCACGTAGTCGTGGAAATAGCGGTGGATGAGCGGGGCCTTCTCCACCAGCTCCTCCTCCGTGTAGCGGGCGGCGAACTCGGCCTCCAATGCATTGAACATATCCTCGCGCTCGTGCTTCATCGTGCCGCTCGTGGCGATGGCGTAGGCCTTGTCGTAGAGTTCGGCGATGATCGTCTGTTTGAGCTCCTCGTCATTGACCTCGTGGCAGTAGGTACGCTTCACGTCCTTGCCCAGCTCCTTCGAAAGTTCGATCTGTACGGCGCAGTGCTTCTTGATCTCCTCGTGCGCGAACTTGATCGCTCCGAGCATCACCTCCTCCGAAACCTCTTTCATCTCGCCCTCGACCATCAGGATGTTGTCGATCGTACCGCCGACCATGATGTCCAGGTCGACGTCGGGCATCTGCGAGAAGGTCGGGTTGATGCAGTACTCGCCGTTGATGCGCGCCACGCGCACCTCCGAAATCGGGCCGCCGAAGGGGATGTCCGACACGGCCAGTGCGGCCGAGGCGGCCAGACCGGCCAGCGCGTCGGGCTGGATGTCCTTGTCGGCCGAGATGAGGTTGACCGTCACGTAGACCTCGGCGTGGTAGTCCGACGGGAAGAGCGGGCGCAGCGCACGGTCGATCAGACGCGCTACGAGCACCTCGCTGTCGTTGGCCTTGCCCTCACGCTTCATGAAACCGCCCGGATAGCGGCCGCATGCGGCGTATTTCTCCTTGTATTCCACCTGCAACGGCATGAAGTCCGTGTCGGGTTTTGCATCTTTGGCGGCCACGACCGTCGCAAGGAGCATCGTATCGCCCTGTTTCACGACAACCGAGCCGTCGGCCTGCTTGGCCAGTTTGCCGGTCTCGATCATGATCTCGCGTCCGTCGGCGAGCGTGATGAACTTCTGAACGGCGTTGTACAGCTTCTTTTCTTCCATAACGTCAAATAATATACTTCGAATCTTGAATTTTCATGCAAAATGGAGCGGCCACCCGCAGTGACTGCCCCATTTTCCGGCACCCGTACTATTTACGGAGATTGAGCGTCTTGATGATGGCGCGATAGCGCTCGATGTCGATCTCCTTGAGGTACTCGAGCAACTGGCGGCGCTTGCCGACCAGACGCAGCAGCGCGCGCTGCGTACCGAAGTCGTGACGGTTGCTCTTCATGTGCTCCGTAAGGTGGCTGATACGGTAAGAGAACAACGCGATCTGGCTCTCAGGCGAACCCGTGTCGGTGTTGGACTTTCCGTACTGACCGAAAAGCTCCTGCTTTTTTTCTGCTGTTAAATAAGCCATTTTGAAAGATTTATTCGTTCCACTCTACGACGCATTCCCCTTACTATGAAATCACGCCAGAGCGTGGCGCAAAGGTACACTAAATTTATTTAGAAACCAATTGTTTGGCCGAAAAAAAGCATACTCCGCCCGCGCTTCGTGCGTCGATTCCCGCGAAATTCGCCATATTCGGCTTGCGCCTTGGATACTCCCGCCCGGCAAAATGCAAACGAGTTTGCTTTTGCCCTCGATTTTCCGTATCTTTGACTTCGTCGAAGACACTCCCGTTCGGCAATGTTCAAATAAATTTGACATTGCTCTCACTTATCCGTATCTTTGTCGCGGATTCAACTTTTCCATACGATGAAATTCTCCGCATACCGCCTCGTCCTGCTCCTCGCAGCGCTGCTCTGCGTGGCCGGCTGCCGCCCGTCGACGCACTACGTCACGGTCGAGGGTTCCGTACTCGGAACGACCTTCCGCATCAAAGCCCGGACGACCCTGCCGGCCGACGAAATCTACACCGAAGTCATGGCGCTCGACGAAGAGATGAAACATTCGATGTCGATCTTCGACGAGACGTCGCTGCTGAGCCGCATCAACCGCGGCGAGAGCGACTCGCTCGACAGCCACCTGATCTACAACATTCTGGCCGCCGACTCCGTGAGCCGTCTGAGCGACGGCATGTACGACATCACCGTCAAACCGCTCGTCGAAGCGTGGGGTTTCGCCGGAAAAGAGGGACAGAAAACACCGAACATCGATTCGATCCTGCCGCTGGTGGGCTACCGCAAAATCCGCATCGAAGGGAACCGGCTCGTCAAGGACGATCCGCGCATCCAGCTCGACTTCAACTCGATCGGCAAGGGCTACATGGTCGACCTGATCGCCCGCATGCTCGAACGAAACGGCTCGGAGAACTACCTGGTGACGATCGCCGGCAGCGGCCGCTGCCGGGGTGTGAACGAGCAGGGCGGAAAATGGCGCATCGGCATCGAAACCCCTTACGACAACAATTTCTCGGACCGGGATCTGCAACGTATCGCGGAGGTGACCGACATCAGCTACACCACTTCGGGCAACTACCGCCGCTTCTACTATACCCCCGACGGCCGCAAGATCGCACACACGATCGACCCCGTCACGGGCCGGAGCGCCGTCTCGCGGCTGCTCTCTGCCACGGTCTTCTGCGACAATGCCGCACGCGCCGACGCGCTGGGGACGATGTTCATGTCGCTCGGCTCGGAACGCGCCGTGGCGAAGGCCCGCGAACTGGAACGCGAAGGGGTGATGGCCTACTTCATCTTCGCTACCGAGAAGGCCGACGGGCGACAGCGCGACGAATCCCCCGACGATTACGAAACATGGGCTTCGCCGGCCCTCGAAAAACTGTTGAAACGTTAACCTATCCATGCAAAAAGCGCTCTTTCTCTACAATCCCGCCGCAGGACGCGGCCGCATCGCCCGCAACGTCGGGGGCATCGTGGACATCTTCTCCGAAAACGGGTGGGAACTCACGCCCGAAAAGATCGACTTCGGACGCAACCCGTTCGACGCGCATCCCGACATCCGGATGGTCGTCGCCGCCGGCGGCGACGGCACGGTCAATTACGTCGTCAACCGGATGCGCGAACGGGGGCTGTCGCTCGAACTGGGCATCATCCCCGCAGGCACGGCCAACGATTTCGCCGGCATCGTCGGCATGGCCAAGGACCCGCTCGAAGCGGCCCGACAGATCGTCACGGGCGAGGTGCAGGCGCTCGATTGCGGCGTGGTCAACGGACTGCATTTCGTCAACATCTTCTCGTTCGGCATCTTCACCACCACTTCGCAGCGCACGCCCGACGAACGCAAGCACCGTCTGGGCAAGCTGGCCTATATCATGGAGGGCATCAAGGAGCTGCGCCATATGCACGCCATTCCGCTGCATGTGCGCACCGAGAGCGGGGAGTTCGATTTCAACGCACTCATGGCACTCGTCTTCAACGGCGAGACGGCCGGCGGGTTCCGGCTGGCCAATACGTCGAGCGTGCGCGACGGAATGTTCGACTGCCTGCTGCTCGAAAAGCGCAACTTCCTCGTATCCTGCTTCGCCATGGTACGCTACCTCTGCGGCGGCCATCCCCGCAGCGTCCGGCACCTGCGCGCAGCGACGTTGCAGATCTCCTCGCCCATCGACGAACCCACCGACGTCGACGGCCAGCGGGGCGCCCGCTTCCCGCTCGACGTGCGCTGCCTGCCCGGCCTGCTGCGCGTGGTCTGCCCGCGCGACGGCAGAAGATAATCCGGCCCGGCCTCTCCCGCACCGAACGGATTCGAAGACGATTTCCGGTGAATAAATTCCGAATTCGTTCGTTAATCGCCGTTTTTTGTTACCTTTGCCGTCGATTCGGACAATCGATGAGACGAAAAACAGGCTATAAGATCCTGCTTGCCGCGATGATGGCGCTGGCCATTGCCAACGTTTACGTGGGCAAGGCGCTCGACGTGCACGCCAACGACCCGCTTTCGCGGGCCGAATGCGCCGCTTCGGGCAGCGACGCCACCGTCGAAGAGTACTGCCTGATCTGCCATTTCCACCTGGCGGCCTGCACCGAGGCGGAGTCCTTCCTGCCGACGCTCGTCACCCTCTTCGAAGAGCGTCTCTACCGATGCTATCTCGCCGGAGGCTCTTCGCCCGTCCTCCACGGGTACGGCCTGCGCGCACCTCCCGCCGCGGTCTGACATTCCGACGCCGGATGTACGCATCCGGCCCGTACAACCGATCCCGCGATCGGTATCCGGACATTCCTTATCCACTAAATCCATCGCATGAAATCATATATTCTGCTGCTGGGCCTGCTGCTCGGCGGCTTTACGGCATATGCAGACTCCACTGCCAAAAAGGAGACCGAAGCCATCCTGATCGGCCACGTCGTCGACAGCCGCAGCGGCGAACACCTCCCCTTCATCACCATCACCGTCAAGGGAACGACGATCGGCACCACGACCGACGTCTCGGGCCACTACCTGCTGGGCAACCTGCCGGTAGGACGACCGCTCACTGTCGTGGCACAGTCGGTCGGCTACAAATCCGCCGAACGGAGCGTCACGCTCGGCGCCCACTCCACCACGGAACTGAATTTCGAACTGGAAGAGCAGGCCGTCGACGTCGGCGAAGTGGTGGTCGAAATCGACCGCAACTCGGTCATCCGCAAGGAGACGCCGTCGCTGGTCAACATTCTCAACAGCAAGCTGTTCGAACGGACAAACGCCGCCACGCTGGCCGACGGTCTGAGTTTCCAGCCAGGCGTGCGCGTCGAGGACGGATGTCAGAACTGCGGCTTCGCGCAGGTACGCATCAACGGTCTGGACGGCCACTATTCGCAAATCCTGCTCGACTCGCGGCCGCTCTTCTCGGCCCTCAACGGCGTCTACGGTCTCGAACAGATTCCCGCCAACATGATCGAGCGCGTGGAGGTGATCCGCGGCGGCGGATCGGCGCTCTTCGGCGCGTCGGCCATCGGCGGCACGATCAACATCATCACCAAGGAGCCGCTGCGCGACTGGGCCGAGATCGGCCATACGCTCATGTCCGTGGGATGCAGCGGCGCCTACGACAACAACACGACGATCAACGCCTCGCTGGTAAGCAACAACCGCAAGGCGGGCATCTACGTCTACGGGCAGAACCGCTACCGTTCGGGCTACGACCACGACGGCGACGGCTACACCGAACTGCCCAACCTGCGCAACCAGATGTTCGGCATGCGCTCCTACCTGCGCACGGGCGACCACTCGAAGCTGACGCTCGAATACCACGGCATCAACGAGTTCCGCCGCGGCGGAAACCGGCTCGACCTGCCGGCGCACGAAGCCAACATCACCGAGCAGACCGATCACAACATCAACGGCGCGTCGGTGGCCTTCGACCTCTTCTCGCGCGACGACCGCACGCGCCACCTGAGCGTCTACTCGGCCGTGCAGCAGACCACACGCAAGAGTTACTACGGCGGCACGGGCGAAGGCGCGACCGACGAAGAGCTCGAAAACGCCCGCAAAGCCTACGGCCGCACCGACGGACTGACGGTCATCAGCGGCGCGCAGTTCCTGCAACGATTCGAACGGCTGCTGTTTCTCCCCTCCGAACTGACGCTCGGCGTGGAGCACAGCTACGACCACATCGACGACGTGACGATCGGCTACGACATGCGCACGAATCAGAAGGTACACATCCTCAGCGGCGTGATCCAGAACGAGTGGAAGGCCCGCAAATGGAGTTTTCTGCTCGGCGGCCGGTTCGATCACCACAACACATGGTCGACCACGTGATCTTCTCGCCGCGCATCAACCTGCGCTACAACCCCACCGAACAGATCAACCTGCGGCTGAACTACGCCGGCGGCTTCCGCGCACCGCAGACCTTCGACGAAGACCTGCACATCGCCCTCGTGGGCGGCGAACGCGTGGTCACGCAGCTCGACCCCGACCTGCGCGAGGAGCGTTCGAACAGCCTCAGCGCCTCGATCGACCTCTACCGCTCCTTCGGCAGCGTGGAGACCAACCTGCTCGTCGAAGGCTTCTACACCGCACTCGACCATATCTTCGCCACGCGCTACCTGCCCGAACCCAACGAAAAGGGCGAAACAGTGCTCGAACGATACAACGGCGGCGGAGCGACCGTGGCAGGCGTCAACGTCGAGGCGAAGGCGGCCTTCTCCCGCTGGTTCGACTTGCAGGCCGGCATCACATGGCAGCGCAGCCGCTACGAACACGCCCAGCATTGGAGCGACGACGCGCCCGACGAACGCCGCATGTTCCGTTCGCCCGACTGGTACGGCTACCTGACGGCCAACTTCGTCCCCGTGCAGCGGTTCGACATCTCGCTGTCGGGCACCTACACCGGAGAGATGCTCGTCCAGCACGCCGCAGGTTCGGGCACGCCGGTCGACGTGGCAGTCACCACGCCCGACTTCTTCGCGCTGAACGTCAAACTGGCCTACGAATTCCCGATCCTCCGAACGCTCACCCTGCAACTCAACGCCGGCGTGCAGAATCTCTTCGACTCCTACCAGTCGGATTTCGACCAGGGCTGGGAGCGCGATTCCGGCTACGTCTACGGGCCGTCGCTGCCGCGCAGCTGGTTCGTCGGGGCGAAAATCCGCTTCTGAGAACCGTTGCGGCGACACACGAAAAAAGGGAGACGTGCGTACGACACGTCTCCCTTATCGTTCGCCGCCGGCGAACCCGACTTACTCCCACACCGAGAAACGGCGCACGCAGGCTTTTCGCGCAGCCTGCTGGCAGGCCGCGGCGCTCTCGTCCGTCACTGGAGTATGTCCCTTCGGATCGGGACGGAACGTATTGCCTCCGATATCGGTGCGCAGACAGGGCGCCACGAGCGCCTGGAACCACGTGCAGGCCGCCGTATAACGGCCGCAGCCGAAATCGAGATGGTAGCCGTCGCGCGTGAAATCCGACGGCGGATTGTTGAACTCGCCCGCCCGCAGGTTCTGGATCGCCGTACCGGTGGGAATCACCGTTTCGATCCCGCACTCCTCCGTCACGCGCCGCGCGACGTCGACGACGGCCGCATACATCTGCTGCGGATCGTTATCGTACTTCGGGAACGCACCGTGGTCGGAGCCCGAGCCGTAGGCCCAAGTCATCTGCCACGCCACGCAGGCGCCGGCATTGGGGCAGTAGAAACGCACCCGTTCGATAAGTCGTTCGAGCCACGGATGATAAGACGTATAGATTCCCGAATAAGCCGAGGATTGCTGCACGACGAGTACGTCCCACCGCTCGTCGCCGACCGCTTCGCGCAGGGTGGCCGCCTCGGAGACCGTCGTCCAGCGGTTGCGCTCCGACTTATAATAGGTATATTTCGGTGCGTCGGCGGCATCGAACTCGCAATGCTGCCGCAGCGAACAGCCCGGGTAATAGAGCCGTCCCAGCACGACGTTGCGGATGCCGGCCGCTTCGAGCAGCTCGGGCAGGTACATCATGCCGTCGTCGGTAAAACTGTTGCCCACGCCCAGGATACGGAGCGTATCGGGCCGGACGGGCAACGGAAAGTTGGGTGCTTCGGGCTGCGCGCGCGGCGTCAGCACCGCCAGCAGAGCGAATGCGCAAAGCGCGAAACGAAACAGTTTTTTCATGCCGTTGTCTGATTTAGAGGTGAAAAAGCCGTCCTTCCGCAGGGAGGACGGCCCGTAAAATCCGTTGAGAGCGGCCGCTACTCTTCGTCGGCTTCCTTCATGTTGTGGTAGACGTTCACCACGTCGTCGTCCTCTTCGAGCTTCTCGACCAGCTTCTCGATCGATTCGCGCCCCTCGGCGTCCAGCTCCTTGGTGTCGGTAGGCACCCGCAGCGATTCGCCCGATACGATCTCGAAACCATTGTCCTCCAACCATTTCTGGATCGTACCGAACTGTTCGTAGGGCGCTTCGACCGTGACCGTCGTCTCGTCCTCGGGACAGAAATCGTCCACCCCCGTATCGATCATGTTCAGCTCCAGCTCCTCGAAATCGGTGCCGGCCGGTACGCGGAACTTGAACGAGCACTTGTGCTCGAACATGAAAGCCACGCTGCCCGACGTGCCCAGCGCACCGCCGCACTTGTTGAAATACATGCGCATGCTGGCCACCGTGCGGTTGGTGTTGTCCGTGGCGGTCTCCACCAGGAAAGCGATGCCGTGAGGGCCGTATCCCTCATAGACCACCTCCTTGTAGTCGGACGTATCCTTCGAGATGGCGCGTTTGATCGCCCGCTCGACATTCTCCTTGGGCATGTTCTCGGCCTTGGCGTTCTGGATCAGAATACGCAGGCGGACGTTGGCCGTCGGATCGGGGCCGCCGGACTTGACGGCGATTTCGATCTCCTTGCCGATTTTGGTAAAAGTGCGGGCCATGTTGCCCCACCGTTTCAGTTTGCGCGCCTTGCGGTACTCAAATGCTCGTCCCATGACAGTTATCTTTTCGTTATTATCTTCAACAGTGGTGCAAAATTACGACATTTCACCGAAAAAGGAAAAAAATCGCCGGCAAAAAACGACCGCCTGCCGGCAGCGGCTCGCTCTCAGGGTTCACTCCCGACGAAGACCGGTGCGCATGCACGCCCCGACCGCACTCGGATGCAACCCCGGATCGGTCCGGCGTCGCCGGCCGCACGCAGGCGGATGTCGGGAAAACGGCCGTCGGGCGTCACGTCGATCGCCGCCCGCGGCCTGCACGAGCATCCACTCCCCGACCTCGTCGGGCTGGTAAAGCCGCACGGTGCCCGACACGTAAGGCCAGCGCAGCCGGTCGCTGCCCCCATCCAATACGAGCTCGGCTCTTCGTGCAGACGACGGTCGACTGACCCTGATCGGCGGGAGGAATCACCTCACCCACGTTCTCCTCCTTTTCGCAGGGGCAGAGCCCGAGCAAAAGCGAGAGCAACAGCACTCCCGAATAATCAGTTCGATACGGGTACAAATACAGCGAAAAAGTTCTCGAGACAATACTTCGTCGAGCACCGACGAAACGGTCACTCCTCGCCGAAGTCGAAGCGCAACTGCACGCAGTCGGCACAGGCTTCGGGCGTGTTGCCCACCGTGAGACCGATGAGCCGCACCTTGCGGCCGTGGAAATCGACGCCCGCGAGCAGCTCCTCCGATACACGGCAGAGCGCTTCGTCGGAGTCGATGGCCGTGAAGAGCGTCTTCGATCGGGTGATCTGGCGGAAGTCGTCGTATTTGAGTTTCAGCACGACGGTCTTGCCCCGGAACTCGTGACGCTGAATGCGGTTCCACACCTCCTCGCGCACGGCCGCCAGCTCCATACTCAGCCGCACGCGGTCGTCGGTATCCTCGGCGAAGGTCGTCTCGGCGCCGACCGACTTGCGCACGCGGTGGGGCTCGACCTCCCGCTCGTCGACGCCGCGCGCATAGCCGTAGTAGGCGTGACCGGCCTTGCCGAAGCGCTGCACGAGCGCCGCCTCGTCCCACTGCCGTAGATCGGCGCCCGTATGAATGCCCATGCGGTGCATCCGCTCGGCCGTCACGGCACCGATACCGAAGAAGCGCTCGACGGGCAGCGCGGCGACGAACGCCTCGACCTCGGAGGGCGCGATCGTGAAGAGCCCGTCGGGCTTGCGGTAGTCCGAGGCGATCTTGGCCAGCATCTTGTTGACCGACACGCCGGCCGAAGCCGTCAGCTCCGTCCGCCGGCGGATGCGGGCCTTGATCTCGCGGGCGACGAGCGTCGCCGAACGTTCGTGCGTCACGTCCAGAAAGGCTTCGTCGAGCGACAGCGGCTCCACCAGTTCGGTATATTCGCGGAAGATGTCGCGGATCTGCTGCGAGACGGCCTTGTAGACGTCGAAACGCGCCGGAACGAAGATCAGGTCGGGGCACAGCCGCCGCGCCGTCACGGAGGGAAGGGCCGAGCGCACGCCGTAGGGACGCGCCTCGTAGCTGGCCGTCGAGACCACGCCGCGCGGCCCGTCGTGCCCCACGGCGATCGGACGGCCCCGCAGGGAGGGGTCGTCGCGCTGCTCGACCGAGGCGTAGAAGGCGTCCATGTCGATGTGTATGATCTTCCGTTGCGGCATAGTCTCCGAAGACAAAGATACGAATACGTGAGGGCAGAAGCAAGCGCCAGCTTGATTATGCCGAGCAGAAGTATCTAAGGCGTCAGTCAAAGATACGAATAAGCCGAGTGTAAAAGCAAACATTTCCCCCCCCATTTGGATCGAACCAAAAGCACAAGAAAAAGAATTTTAAGCAAAGAAAAATTTCCCGATCGATTCTTCGGGAAGTATCCCCTCACCTTCGATTCGGTTTTTCCTGCGAGGAGCGGATTTACCACCTTTTGACACCCAAAGGTGGTACCCCGCAGGGCACCTCCGTCGGGATCGGACAAAGGCTGTCACTGAGCGATCACGCAAGATCTTCGCCGTTTGCGCACGATCGCTCCGGGCGTTCCCTCCTTTGTCCGATCCGTTTCCGCCTCCGGTGCAATGCGGAGACAGTTGTGCGCTCCGCGCAACGATGATTTTAATTTCTTTTACTCAGTTTTAGCAGGCCAAAGGCCTGCCCGATCGCACTGCGAAAAGAGCGGATGAAGTGGCGGCAGCGGCGCGAGCGCCCGGAGCGATCGTGCGAAAAGCGGAGTCTTTCGTGATCGCTCAGCGAGCGCGGGTGTCGTCGCCCGCTACTTTTCGCCGTGCTTGATCTTTGGGTGCTTTTGGATCAAGCCAAAAGCACAGAAAAAAATCTGTACGAAAAAACTTTCCGATTAATTTTTCAGGAATAATCCCGAGCCAATGTTTGGGAGATTTCCTGCGAGGAGCGGATTTACCACCTTTTGGCACCAAAAGGTGGCGCCAAAAGTATCCGCAGGGCGAAAAAGTCGGGGAACGGCCGACGGCTTGCGCCTAAAACGCTACGCGGACAAGCTCGCGCCCGCGTTTTCGACGGCGCATCCGCCGCCCGTTCTTCTTCCCGCTTTTTCGCAATGCGGAACGATTGTGCGCTTCGCGCAACAATGATTTTGATTCCTTTTACTCGGTTTTAGCAGGCCGTAGGCCTGCGGGATCGCACTGCGAAGACGGCGAAAACCGACGGCCGTATTTTACAGCAGAACGAATTTTTCGAAAAAAAACGCATGTCCGACCGGGTGTGCCTGCTGCCTTGTTGCGTATTAGTATTAAAAGCCGGAAGTCCGATGGAAAAAATAGATAAGGAGCTGCTCAGGCATTACCTCGAACACGGGGGCGATGCCGGCGTGCGCGAACGGTTGCGCGAATGGTTTCTCGAACACGACGCCGAGGAGGAATTTACCCTGCGGGAAGACGATCCCGTGAGCGGGGAGCTGTACGCCTTCTGGGGGCGTTCGCTGCAACGGTCTGCGCCGCAGCGGAAGCTCGACGAGCGTTACCGTGCTCTGGCCGGGCGGCTCTTCGGCCGAAAACTCCGCCTGCAACGGCTGTGGCGGAGGCTGTCGCAGGCTGCGGCGGTGCTGCTCGTGCCGCTCATCGTCTGCGCCTATCTGCTCGCGTCGCGGCAGGTCGCGGAGCAGCCGGAGTGGGTCGAGGTCTACGCGCCCTACGGGCAGACCCGCTGCATCACGCTGCCCGACGGGAGCCGCGTATGGTTGAATTCGGGGACCTATGTCTTTTACCCCGACCGTTTCGATCGCGAGCGGCAGCTCTTCGTCAGCGGCGAAGTCTACATGGACGTGACCAAGGATCCCGAGCGGCCCTTCCGCGTCGATACGCGCAACGTCAGTATCCGAGTGTTGGGAACCCGTTTCAACCTCCGCTCGTACAACGAGGACAAGTATGTCGAGACGTCGCTCGTGGAGGGAAGCGTCGCGCTGGGGTTGAAGCGCGACGGCGGCGCGACCATCCTGATGCGTCCGGGCGACAAGATTCTGGTCGACAACGCCACGAACGCGGTCGTCCGCGAGCGGTTCGACTGTGCGCACTACATCTCGTGGCGCGACGGTTTCCACGTCTTCCGTCACAAGACGCTCGGTGAGATCGCCCGCGATCTGGAACGTATGTTCGACGTGCAGATCGTCATCCGCGACACGTCGCTGCTCGGCGAGGAGTATTTCGCCACGTTCGCCAGCGGCTGGGAGATCGACGAACTGCTCGACGCGCTGAATATCCACCACACGCTGCACATCCGGCGCGACGGCCGCATCATCGAGATCGAGCGCGCCCGCCGGTAGGGGCCGTATGACGCACCGAAGCCGACTGTTGAAAACGAACCTGAAACACGCATATATGCCTATGGGAAAGGAATGATGGAAAAAGCCGGAAAATGTCGTTGCCCATTTTCCGACTCGGAATTTTGAGACCTAAATTAAATCTGCAAAACCTGAACAAACCTATGAATTATCTCTACACGAACCGAAGAAGCGTGGGAATATTCGGAGGCCTGCTGTTGCTGATCCTCTTCTCATGCTGCGGAATCGGGAGAGCGGCGGCCCAACAGCAGGGCGCCGAACAGCGCATCACGCTGTCGATGCGCGACACCGCGATTTCGGACATCCTCGAAAACATCACCAAACGTTACCAGTACGCCTTCATCACCCGCACGGCCAACGTCGATACCAACGCCCGCGTTTCGATCGACGTGGTCGACGAACCGCTCCGTGCGGTGCTCGACCGGATTTTCGCAGGGCAGAAGGTCGCCTTCGAGTTCGACGGGCGGCTGGTGCGTATCTCCAAGGCGGCCGTACCCCCCCCCTCCTCCGCGTCGACGATCGCGGTTTCGGGCGTCGTGCGCGACGGGTCGGGCAATCCGCTGGCGGGCGTCACGGTCATGGTGGCCGGAACCTACAAGGGCGTTACCACCGACAACGACGGGCGCTATGCGCTGCGTGTCGACGGCGAGGCGTCGGTGCTGCAATTCCTCTATCTGGGCTATAAGAACGTCGAGGAGACCGTCGGCAAACGCACGACGATCGACGTGGCGATGGAGGAGGATCTCAAAATGGTGGACGAGGTGGTCGTCATCGGTTACGGTACCCAGTCGCGCAAGACGCTGACCACCTCGATTTCCAAAATCGACGGCGACAAGCTCTACGGCGCTCCCGTCTCGACCGTGGGCGACGCCCTCAAAGGCAAGGTCGCGGGTCTGCGGGTGGCCACCAACAGCTCGCTTTCGGGCGAGGCGCCCCGTTTCCTGATCCGCGGCGGATCGTCGATCAACATGGGCAACGACCCGATCTACATCGTCGACGGGGCGCTGCGCGACGACCTGAGCGGCGTCAACCCCAACGACATCGAGTCGATGGAGGTGTTGAAGGACGCCGCTTCGGCCGCGATCTACGGCGCACGCGCATCGAACGGCGTCATCATCGTCACGACGAAGAAGGGCAGCCCCTCGCAGGGACCCCAGGTCGTCTTCGACGTACAGGTGGGTTTCTCGGCGCCGACCAAGAAGTGGGACCTGCTCAGTTCGCGCGAGCAGATCGCGCTGGTGCGTCCGGCCATCGCCAACATCTACGCCAAGTCGACCGGCACGCTGGCCGCCAGTTCGTGGCTGGACGGCGCCAATGTCGCCGTGGGAACAGGGAACACGTCGAACAGGAACCAGTTCACCACGCGCTATCTGGAATACGGCGGTACGGTGCCCGACGGCTACGAGTGGATGTTCGATCCGCTCGACAACAGCAAGGTCATCATCTTCACGGATACCGATTTCCAGGATCAATGGATGAGCGAAGCCTTCTGGCAGAAGGAGTACATCGGCGTCAACGGCGGCAGCGACAGGATGAGCTACGCCGCGTCGATCAGCTACCTCGACGACGGCGGCGTCTTCGCCATGAGCGACTACGACGTCTTCACCACGCACGGCAACGCCAGCTTCAAGATCACCAAGAGCCTCGAAGCCTCCACGACGTTCGACATTTCGCGCCAGCGGAGCAGCAAGTTCGTGGACAACTACTTCAACGCCTTCGGCCGGGGAATCATGTTCGCCCCGACGGCGCGCGGCTTCGACGAGGAGGTCGGCTGGATGTCCAGCGGCGGCAACGCCAACGCCCAGCTGGCCTCGTTCTACGAAGCATTCTACGACCGCGAGGCCGCCACGGATCGCATTTCAAGCACCTTCAATCTCAAATGGCGGATCATCGACGGGCTTACGGCGACGGCCCAGTACAACTATTACGGCAACAACTACCGCGGCAGCTACTACGCCCGCGGCGAGGTCGACGGCTACCCGAACCTCATCAGCCAGACGCGTTCGACTACCGAGACGCGCACGCAGACCGTCCGCGACACCTTCACGGCGCACCTGGCCTTCAACCGTACCTTCGCCGACAAACATACGGTAGGGGCGACGCTCGGTTACGAGCTGATGAGCCAGCGTTACTGGTACCTCACCTCCAACTCGACGGGTTCGGCTTCGGACGACGTGCCCATTCTCGATTCGGGCATCAACTTCAAGGCGTCGAACAAGGACGAAAAGCAGGCGCTCATGTCGTTGTTCGGCCGCGTGTCGTACGACTTCGCACAGAAATACATCGTTTCGGCCACGTTCCGCTACGACGGCTCCTCGAAATTCGCCAAGGGCAACCAGTGGGGATTCTTCCCGGCGGCTTCGGCGGCGTGGGTCATCAGCGAAGAGCCCTTCTTCGAGGGGGTCAGACGCACGATGAACAACCTCAAACTCCGCGTGTCGTACGGTCAGACGGGTAACAACGGCATCGGACTCTACGACACCTACGGCGCCTTCGCCACGGGGCAGTACAACGGCCATACGACCTTCCTGCCGTCGGCCATGCAGAACGCCGACATGCAGTGGGAGTCGACCACGCAGCTCGACGTGGGGCTGGACGTCGGGTTCCTCAACGACCGCGTGCGCTTCATCTTCGACTACTATAACAAGAAGACCGACAACATGCTCTTCTCGATCACCATGCCCGACACGGGCCCCTATTCGAGCGTGAAGGCCAACGTGGGCAGCGCCCGTTTCTACGGTTTCGAGGCCGAACTGAACGCGGAGGTGATCCGTACCAAGAACTTCTCGTGGAACCTCGGGTTGACCTACTCCTACAACCGCAACAAGGTGCTGTCGCTGCCCGAGGAGTACGCCTACGACGAGGTGGACATGTACGGCAACCCTACCGGCCGGAAGGCCTACCGCATAGGCGGCTACAAGATGTCGGAGACGGGATACCGATTCGGCGGCACGGCCGTCGGCGAGTCGCTGGGGCGTATCTACGGCTACAAGATCGACCACATCATCCAGACCGAGGCCGAGGCCGACGCAGCCTATTACGACGCCCTGTCGAAAGGCCACCGCGTGAGCGACGGACAGCAGATTCCGGGCCGCAAGGACGCCGGCGACTACGAGTGGTGCAACCGTTACGGTTCGGCGCGCGATGCCGACGGCAATGAAATCATCAACGCCGAGGACATGTTCTACCTGGGCAACGTCGTGCCCCACTCGACGGGCGGTATCAGCAACACGTTCCGTTACAAGCGGCTGACGCTGTCGATCTACCTGGATTATGCGCTCGGACATTCGATCTACAACTACATGAAGACCCGCATGATCCAGAACACGATCGGGCAGAGCAACTCGGCCATCGCCTCCTACGTCTACGACTGTTGGAAGTACCCGGGCGACACGAATGCGAAATACGCCCGCTATTTCCCCAACGACGGCGATTACGGCAACGCCAACTGGGGCCGCGCCTCCGACTTCAACGTCGAGAAGGCCGATTACCTCTGTCTGCGCGACGTGTCGCTCTACTACGACCTGCCGGAACGGTGGGTGCGCAAGCTGCACATGAAGAAGCTGACGGTGGGCATTACCTGCAATACGATCGCCTACTGGACGGGCGTCACGGGTGCGATCAACCCCGAAACGGGTATGGGAGCCACGTCGAGTTCGGGCCACTACACCTCGGTGTCGACGGCCAATTCGAGCTCCGATTCGCGGCCGAACATCTTCCCGCCTACGAGCAAGTTCCTCTTCAACCTGAAAGTCACCTTCTAAATCGGATCAACCATGAGAATCGAAAGCAGCATAAAGGGATGGTTCGCGGTCGTCGCGGTATCCGTCTCGGCCGTATCCTGCGACATGCTCGATATAACGCAAGACAATAAGCTGTCGGTCAGCAACATGTGGAAAACGGCGGAGCAGGTCGAAGGTTCCACCTACGGCATCTACTCCGAGCTCCGCTCGAATTTCGTCCAGAGCCAGATCAACGTCTTCTACTGGGGCGAGTTGCGCGTGGGCGAATACATGTGGGGGCCGTCGTCGCTCTTCAACGTATGGGTCGGCCGCGAGGTGATCCAGAACACGATGACGGCCAACATCACCTCCTGCGGGTGGTCGGGCCTCTACTCGGCGATCGATCAGGCCAACGCCGTGCTCAAATACGCGCCCGACACCGCGATCCCGATGACCGACGCCAAGCGCAACTGGGCGATGGGACAGGCCTATTTCGCCCGTGCCTACGCCTATTTCTGGGCCGCGCGCCTGTGGGGCGACGTGCCGCTGAACCTGCGGCCGATCGAATCGGTCGACCAGCCCGAGACCTACCCCGTGCGTGCGCCGAAAGCCGACGTCTATGCGCGGATCGGCTCCGACATCGAATCGGCGCTGGCGCTCTCCGACGCGCTCGGATCGGACAAGTATCTGGCTACGAAGACGGCCGTGCTGATGCTCAAAGCGGAGTATTGTCTCTGGATGTACTCCGCCCAGAAGGGCGGCGACGCCTACCTGGACGGTGCCGAGGATGCGCTCGAAGCGATCGGCATCTCCCCGTCGCTGCTGTGCGACGACTACGGCCAGATTTTCGACCGCATGGCCGACAACGCGAAGCCTTCGAAGAACAGCAAGGAGGTGGTCTTCGCCCTCTACAACGACCAGACCGAATCCAAGACGGGCGGTTACAGCTGGTATTTCGCCTTTCCCGAAGCCTACGTGGCCAAGGGTTATCAGGGCAATCCCGTGCCGATCTACGAGACGCAGTGGCTCGACTACGGCGAGGGATTCCTCGCAAAACTCCGCGACAGCCGCGACAACCGGGGCGACACCCGCGTCAAGTACAATCTGGGCGAGGGCGACTACGGTGCCGACGGCGGCCGGCTGACCTTCTGCCGCAAGTTCCTCGGCGACATGAGTGCCGGCAAGATGGTGCTCGACGCCGATCTGATCTACTATCGTGCGGCGCTGGCCGTGATGATGGATGCCGAGTTGAAGTACTACCGCAAGGACTACGGCGGTGCGCTCAAATCGCTGAACATCATCGCAAAACGTGCTTACGGAAAAGACGACTACTATACCGATGCCTCGCAGGAAGCCGTGCTCGAAGCGCTCGTGGACGAGTATTTCCTCGAATTTCCGGCCGAGGGCGTCATCTGGTGGGCGCTGATCCGGCTCGACAAGATCTGGGACTACAACGACTACCTCGCGGCGAACCGGAACAAGACGAACATCCTTCTGTGGCCGATCTCGAAATCCGCGCGGGACAAGAACTCGAATCTCATGCAGACCGAGGGCTGGTATTGATACACATCTAATTCGACAGGAACATGAAATCTACGATAAAAACAGCGGCATGGATCTGTGCGATCCTGCTCGTTTCGGTGTCGTGCTACGACGACGGCACCGATTGCTTCGACACCGCGACGCGGATCTCGCTCTATCCCGACGTGGAACTTTTCAATGCCGACGGCACCACCGCATCGGGGAACGAGAGCTTCGTTTCGGCCGTGACCGTCAACGTCGGGCCTGCGGTTTCGGATATGGCGTGGGAGGCCTCCGTTCCGGCCTCGGCCGCATGGGCGACGGTGCGCAGGACGACCGTGGCGTCGATCTTCGAGGAGGCGGCCGGCGGCGCGCGCCACGATCTCTCGGCGGACGGCATCGAACTGGTGCTGCAACCCAACACGGAGTATCGCCGCACGGTGGTCGTCACGATCGCTGCGGCCGACGGTACGACGGCCGACTACGAATTCACGCAGCTCGGTCAGAAGGCCGACGCTGCGGTTACGTCCGAGACCGCACAGCTCGTGTTCATGGCTGCCGGCGGGTCGGAGACGGTGACCTATACGAGCAACATGGGCGATGCCTATGCGTATGAAGTCGTCTATGGCGAGGGCTCCGCCGACTGGCTGACCGTCGGCGACGGCGGCGTCGGCACGCTGACGCTGACCGCCTCGCAGTGGGACGATCAGGAACGGCCGCGTGCGGCGACGCTCCGCATCGTCGTGGGATCGGCCGATACGAGTATGGCGACGCTCGAAATTCCGGTGACGCAGAATGCCGCCTACGACTACTACTACATGTACGGCGCGTCGGCCGACGCGCTGGCCGTCGGCGATGCCTATGAGCTGACGCGCAAGGCGGCCGGCGAATATACGGGGACGCTCTACTTCCTGCGTTCGGCCGACGGCGGCAATCCCGTGCTGCTCAACAAGAACGGCCGCACGGTCTCCTATCCCTGCTATGCGTTGACGAAGGAGGGTACCGTCGCGGAGATACCGACGGCGGAGACGCAGCTGCCCGCCGGCCCCGACATCGACATCGACGGCGTGCGCAGGTTCACGGTCGATTTCAATGCGATGACCTGGTCGTGGGAGCGCGTGACGACGCCCAACTGCTTGCCCGATGCGGAGGTGGCGGCCTATCCGACCAAGGCATACGTGACGCGCGACGGCGGTACGAAGACGTGGATGACCGTCGGTCTGCACTGGGCGGGCGACGCGACGATCGGCCGCTACAAGCTCGGCAGCGGACTGGTGAGCGGTCATCAGACGGGAGGCTACGGCAACGAAGCGCCCTACGCTTCGCGCAATCCGGCCTACGATACGGAGGAGAACGGCGGATCGATCGTCGAGGCGAAGGACGGCTCGGGCCGGCCGCTGGCCGAGACCTACGGTCGTCTGTACAGCTCCTACGAGTCGCTGACGGGTTCCGCCAACGGTGCGCTGAACGCCTGCGAGGGCGGTTCGTCGGTGCTGATAAACTGTCCGTTCGGCGAACCGGGCACGACGCTGATCGATGCCGTGGGCGATCGCTATGTACTGGAAAGCATCATGCCGGCCGATCTGGCCGTCTATGCGGCTACGGCCGCGGGCGACGCGCAGGCCGAAGCCGAGCATCCCAATCTGAAGATGCAGATCCAGGGCATCTGCCCCTACGGCTGGCACATCGCCAACATGCAGGACTGGAAGGACCTCGTCTGGGCGGCCCATGCACAGGGCGCGGCGGATTATCCCGTCGATGCCGCAACGGCCACCTACCGCGCCTTCGGCGACGGTACGCTGACCAACTTCGCAGCGCTGCTCTTCACCTCCGACTGGAACATCTACAATCCGGACTGTCCGGCCGAGAAGATTTCGACGGCGGCCGCCGATTTCGGATTCAACATGTTCAGTCAGGGCTGGCGCCTCTACAAGACGGGTTACGACTACGGTCCGGGCGACAACGATCCGCGCATGTACTCGTTCATCCCGCTCATCGGTGACTATTCGGCCACGAAGAAGGCCGGCTGGCGCATCTGGAACCAGAGCCGCGAGGCCAACATGCGCACCAACGGCGGATTCGATTTCGGCAACGGATGCGGCGGTGCCGTGCGGTGCGTCAAGAACTACAAGAAGTAATGCCCGATCTCTCTGCGTCGTCCGTCCGGCCCCCGATTCTCCCTTTGCGGACGGATCGGGGGTGCGGAGCGGCGGCGAAACGATCGCAAACGAATAGCATGTTCAAAAAAACGAAAACCATGTTGAAAAAGATATTTTCACTGACTGCGGCCGCGCTCCTGCTTTTCGCCTGCACCGACGACGAGTGGCCCGCGCAGCCCGATTGGAGCCAGATTCCCAATCCCGACGAAGAGGTCGACGACGGCTTGTTGAAGCCGGCCGCGTGTACCAATAACATCGTCGCCCACCGCGGCGGCGCGACCGAGTGCAAGGCGCCGGACAATTCGCTGGCCTCGCTCCGCTATGCCATCGGGCAGGGATGCTACGGCTCGGAGTGCGACATCTACTGGACGAAGGACGACAACGTCGTCGTGGCCCATGCCGACGGCAAGTGTCAGATCAACGGGATGCACCCGTGGGAGCATACGCTGGCCGAACTGCGCGCGGGAGGCGGACTCTCCAACGGCGAACAGCTGCCCTCGCTGGAAGATTTCCTCGGCGAGGTGATGAAGGAGGGATGCCCCACGCGGTTGTGGCTCGACATCAAGAACATCACCTATCCCTCGACGCTGACCGAGTATGCGATCAACGCCGCGCGCCGTTCGTGCGAGATCGCGACGGAGATGGGGGCGAAACATTTCGTGGAGTTCATCTGCACTGGAAACACCACCGTGATGAAGTCGGCATTCGCCTATGCCGGGGCGGCCGGCATACCGATCGGCTGGATGAGCAACCGCCCGGCCGGCGAATACGTCGGACTGGGGTATTCCTGGGCCAACCTCTCGGCGGCGAGCTACATGTCGGCCGAGGCGGGAGGCAAGGGTACGCGGACGCTCGAAGAGTTCGAAAAGGAGGGCGTGGCGCTGAGCGTCTTCAACGTCGACCGGCAGGCGGGCGACGGCAACGCCGTCTATACGACCGAAGCGGTCGACTACTACTGCTCGGCGGCCGGGCGTTTCAAGGCGCTCTGCACGAACTATCCCGCATGGCTGATCGAAAAGGTCGAGGCCGCGACGAAGGCCTACGACGGCATCCGCTCCGAGGCCGACCTGCGGGCCTTCGCGGCCGAAGTGACGGTCGATCCCACGGCGAAACGTTTCCAGAACGCTGCGGGCGAGGTCGTCCTGCACACCGACATCGCGGTGTCGGAGGCATGGACGCCGATCGCCGGATTCGCGGGTGTGCTCGACGGCAACGGCAAGACGCTCACGGTGAACTATTCGGGCAGCGACGAACAGGCGGGAATCTTCGCCACGCTCGACGGTACGGTGAAGAACCTGCGGGTGGCAGGCTCGTTCACGACGACCGCGACGGCCAAGGTGACGCTGGGTGCCGTCGCCGGCAAGCTGGGCGAGAAGGCGCAGATCGTGGGTTGTACGAATACGGCCGGCATCGCGATGAACGTCGATGCGAGCGGTACGACCGTGATCGGCGGAATCTTCGGTCAGGGAGCTGCCGGCAACGTCATCGCGGACAATACCAACGAGGGGCGGATCACCGTCCGCCGCAAGACGCCGGGCGACGCTGCGGCCGTGGCCGGTGTCGGCGGCTGGGCCTACTCGGACGTTACGGGATGCGTCAACAAGGGCGAGATCCGTTACTCGGACGAGGTGTCGGCGGCCAAGGCCGTCTATGTGGGCGGCGTATTGGGCCGGCTCGATATCGGAAAGGGGTATGTCGTGGAGGGCTGCCGCAACGAGGCCCCCGTCACGCTGGCGACCGCCCAGGCGGCCAACAACCTGCTGGGCGGCATCGCGGCCTACGCCAACGGCGAGAACCGCGATACGCCCAACACGATCCGCAACTGCGAGAATCGGGGCGACGTTCTGGCCGATGCCCCCGTGTCGGACAAGGCGAAGACCGGTCAGGCCCGCATGGGCGGTATCTGCGGCGGTACGGCGGTCTTCGAGGGGAATACCAACTACGGCAAGGTCGAGGCCCGGGGCGGCGGCAAGGGCGCGTCGGAGTTCTCGATCGGCGGTATCAGCGGCATGATCGCGCACGATGCGACCGGCTGCCGCAACTTCGGCGACGTGCTCAACAACACCGGCAGGGAGAATCTTCTCGCCCATACCGGAGGTCTGTTCGGATGGGCGACGCTCGCCTTCACGATCACCGACTGCGCGCTGGATGCCGACGTGGTGTCGACGACGCTCTACAATTACGACGGCGACAAGGGTACGACCGCCGATCCGGCGCACGAGAACAGCAGCTGCGCGGGCGTTCTGGTCGGACGCATCAAGTCGAAGATCGAGGTAACGGTCGAATCGGTGAAGATCTACGGCAAGCTGACGCGGACGATAAACGCCGAGGGGCAGACCAGGACGATCGATTTCACGACGACGGTGCCGGCCGACAACTATCTCTACGGTGCGTTGCAGGATGCGGCTTCCAAATTGATCGTCGGGCAGGGAGCGATCACCTGCGTTTCGACTGCGAAGTGATTCGAAAATACGCGAATGGGGGACTCCGGTTCCCTATTCTTTTCTGAAAATGCAGTCCTCCGCTCCGTTCCGCGAAGGCGGAGTCCGGTACGGGGAAGCGACTGTCGGAAACGAACGACGATCATGAAGAGAGCCATTCATTTCGGGGCCGGCAAGATCGGCCGCGGTTTTATCGGCGCCCTGCTGTCGCAGGCCGGATACGAGGTCTGTTTCGCGGAGGCGGATCCGCAGCTGGTGGACGAGATCAACCGGCGGCGGGGCTATACGGTCCATGTGACGGACGAAATCTGCGCCGAGCTGCGGATCGCCGGCGTGTCGGCCGTGCGGGCGGACAGCGGGGAGGCGGTACGGCGGCTGGTCGACGCCGATCTGGTGACGACGGCCGTCGGGCTGGGTGTCCTGCCTCGGGTCGCACCGGTCATCGCCGCAGGACTGCGGGCGCGTAAAGCGGCCGGAGTCGCTGCGCCGCTCAACGTCGTCGCCTGCGAGAACGGCGTGCGTGCGACCTCGCGCCTCAAAGCGTCCGTATACGAGGCGCTGGATGCGCCGACGGCCGCATGGGCGGAGCGCACGGTCGGATTCGCCGACTGTTCGGTCGACCGCATCGTGCCGCCCGTCGCCTTTCCCGAACCGCTGGACGTGGCCGCCGAGGCGTTTCACGAATGGAACGTTGAGCGGAGCGCGTGGGTGGGCGAACCGCCGCAACTGTCGGGAATGCACCTGACCGACGAGTTGGAGGCGCACATCGAACGCAAGCTCTTCACGCTGAACACGGGACACTGCGCGACGGCCTATCTGGGACATCTCAAAGGGTATGTCACCATCGCCGAGGCGCTCGCCGACGAGCGGATTTTCGGGCTGGTGCGAGGTGCGATGCGGCAGAGCGGGGAGGCGCTGATCCGCAAGTTCGGTTTCGGCAGGGCGCAGCACGCCGCCTACATCGACTCCGTGCTGCGGAGGTTCCGCAATCCGTGGCTGCGCGATACGGTAGCCCGCGTGGGGCACGATCCCGCCCGCAAGCTCTCCGCACCGCTCTATTTCTCCTATCCGATCACGCTGGCGGCGGGCTACGGGCTTGCCGTGGACAAGCTGGCGCTCGCGGCCGCCGCAGCGCTGCGTTTCGACGATCCGGCCGACGGGCAGTGTGCCGAGATCAGGGAGACGATCGCCCGGATCGGTCTGCCGGCTGCCGTGCGGCGGATTACCGGCATCGACGACGACAGGCTCGTGGCGGCGCTGGTCGACGCTTATGCGCGGGTGCCGTCGGCCGTCGGGGCGTGACGGACGGGTCGCATGTAATTTTTCGTAACGAATACAACCGATGAAACGCTATTTGACGATACTCGCTGCGGCGACGATGCTCTCCTGCGGCGGCCGGCAGGCCGGTTATCCGGTCGCGGGCGAAGACCACACGGTGAAGATCGCCTCGTTCGAGGAGTTCCAGTCCTATTTCCGCTATGTCCCCGGGCGGGACATCATCATCAGCGCCCATCGGGGCGGTATGCAGGAGGGGTATCCCGAGAACTGCATCGCTTCGTGCGAGAAGACGCTGTCGATGATGCCGACCTTCTTCGAGATCGATTTCAGCTTCACGAAGGACAGCGTGATGGTGCTCATGCACGACCTGACGATCGACCGCACGACCGACGGCAAGGGGCGCGTGGCCGACTACACCTACGAGGAGTTGCAGCGGTTCCGGCTGGTCGACCGCGACGGAAACGTGACCGACTACCGCATTCCGACGCTCGCCGAGGTGCTCGAATGGGGGAAAGACAAGGTGGCGTTCAATTTCGACAACAAGTATATCAACACGAAGGGCGTCGGTGAGGCGGAGAGACGGCGGGCGCTGGATTATTACGTCGAGCAGTTATTGCCGGGCGGCGCGTGGTCGGAATACCACAACATCTTCCTGAGCGTCCGCTCGCTCGACGAGGCGCTGTACTATTGGAATGCGGGGGTGCGCAACGCGATGTTCTGCATCGAGATCAGCACGCCCGAGCAGTTTCGGGCTTTCGAGCGGAGCGGGATTCCGTGGAGCTACCTCATCGCCGCGAGCCGCAAGGCGATGGATCCCGCCATGACGGAAATCTACGAAAAGCTCCACGACCGCGGCGTGATGGTGATCGTCTCCGTCACGGGATCGGCCGATCGGGTGAAGGATCGCCGCGACCGGCGTGTGGAGTACCTGCGCACGCTCCTCTCCGAACCGGATATTATCGAAACCGATTATCCGGCCGATTTCGTCGGTCTTCCCGTCGGACGGGAGGAGCTGCGCGCGATCCGCGACCGCGAGGCGGAGCGGATGGAGCGGTAGGCTTGTCGAGCGGCGGGTCTGCCGATTGCATGCCGTGCGGAGATCAGAAGAGCAGCGAGTGTTCGGCCAGAAAGTCGAAGAACGCCTGCCGGTAGTTCTCCGAGACGGGAATGTACTCCTTGCCGAAGACGATGCGGTTGCGTTCGATCGAACGGATCTTCGAAGGCTGCACGATGAAGGAGCGGTGGACGCGGACGAACCGGTCGGCGGGCAGCTGTTCTTCCAGCGATTTGAGACTGGTCAGCGTGAGCACGGGATGCGTCTCCTCCTCGACGTGGATCTTCACGTAGTCTTTCAGCCCCTCGATGTAGAGGATGCTGTCGAATCCGATCTGCCGCAGCCGGTATTCGGTCTTGACGAAGAGGCTTTGCGGAGCTGCGGCCGGCGGGGGTGTTTCGGCGCGGTTTTTCAGTTCGAACCATGCCAGCGCCTTGTTCGCCGCTGCGAGGAAGTCGGCATAGCTGATCGGTTTGAGCAGGTAGTCGACCGCGTTGACGCGGAAGCCTTCGACGGCGTAGCGGCTGAAAGCTGTGGTGAAGATCACGCGCGTGTCGGCGGGGAGCATCCGCGAAAGTTCCATGCCGCTCAGCCCCGGCATCTGGATGTCGCAGAAAAGCAGGTCGACGGGGCGGTCGCGCAGCATGTCGAAGGCCGCCGAGCCGCTGCCGAACGAGCCGCACAGCGTCAGGAACGGTGTCTTGCGCACGTATCCCTCCATCAGCTCCACGGCCAGCGGTTCGTCGTCGATGATCGCGCAGTTCAGTTTCATCGTTCGTGCAGTTTGATGCGCAGCGACGCCGTGTAGGTGCCGCCCCGCTCTCCGTATTCGAAGGTGTGGCGTTGCGGATAGATCATCTCCAGCCGTTTCGAGAGGTTTTTCAGCCCGATGCCCGAACCGCTCCGATCCGAAGCCGTCTTGGGGAAACAACTGTTGCGGATGCGGCAGACCAGTTCGCCGTCCCGCTCGTGGATGTCGATCCGGATGAACGACGGTCCGTCGTTGCTCGTACCGTGTTTGAAGGCATTCTCGATCAGCGAGATGAACAGCAGCGGGGCCACGGGCGTCGGCGACGGTTCTTCGGGCAGCGAGACTCCGACTTCCACGTGGCGCGGCAGGCGGATGCGCATCAGTTCGATGTAGTCGCGCAGGAACTCGACCTCGGCGGCCAGCGGCACCGTGGGGCAACTGCTTTCGTAGAGCACGTAGCGCAGCATCCGGCTCAGGTCGTGGACGGCCTGCTGCGCGCGGTCGGCGTCGATCTGGATGAGCGAATAGATGTTGTTGAGCGTATTGAACAGAAAATGGGGGTTGAGCTGGCTTTTGAGATTTTGCAGTTCGGCCTGCGTGCGGCTGTGTTCCAGCTCCTGCCGGGCCGCTTCGGCCTTGTACCAGCCGCCCGTCATGCGGATGGCGACTCCCGCACCTACCACCAGCAGGTAGAGCGCGGCGTTTCCGGCGAAAAAACGCACGGAGTCCTGCCACGGCCGCGGCAGGGGCGGGTGCTGCGCATCGGGCGGCAGCACGTAGCGGAACAGGAGGTGCAGCCCGACGATCACCGCGGCGATCAACAGCGCGTTGCCGCCCAGGAAACGGCCTGTCTGACGGGTGAAGAGGTATCGTTCGATCAGCAGGAAATAGTTCGTGTAGAAGACCACCATGAACGAGAGCGGTACGAGCAGGAAGCGCAGGTACTCCGAACCGGTCATCAGCGGCCGGTCGGGGGAGGTGACGAACAGCGGCATCCCGAAGATCACGGCCCATGCCGTCAGGTGGATCAGCCAGCCCGAATATTTCGATTGCAGCGCGGTCATAGCCGAACAAAATTAACGATTATTTCCGATTATTCATAACGGATCGCCTCGATCGGGTCGAGCATCGCCGCCTTCTGCGCGGGGTACCACCCGAAGAAGACGCCCGTCAGCGTGCAGACGGCGAACGAGAGGAGGACGCTCCACGGCTGGATGTAGATGGGGAAGGCCGCCGCCAGATTGACCACCACGGCGGCCCCGATGCCGAATACCACGCCGATCAGACCGCCCGTGACGCTGATGAGGATCGATTCGATGAGAAACTGCGCCAGAATGTCGCGTCCCTTGGCGCCGATCGACATCCGCAGGCCGATTTCGCGCGTGCGCTCCGTCACGGAGACGTACATGATGTTCATGATGCCGATGCCGCCCACCAGCAGCGAGATGCCCGCCACGGCCGCCAGCAGGACGGTCATCATGTCGGTCGTCGAGGTGAGCATCGACGAGAGTTCCTGCTGCGAACGGATCGAGAAGTCGTCGTCCGTGGCTTTGAGGCGGTGGTTCGTGCGCAGGATGTCGCTGATCTCGGCGATCGCCTCGTCCGTGCAGGCTTCGCTCAGCGACGAGCAGACGATCTCCTGCAAGTGCGTGATGGCGAGGATGCGCTTCTGCACCGTCGTGTAGGGGGCCACGATCAGGTCGTCCTGGTCCATGCCCATGCTGTTGTAGCCCTTGCTTTCGAGCACGCCGACGATCCGGAAGGGGATCGTGCCGAAGCGGATGACACGCCCCACGGGGTTCTCGCCGGCGGGAAAGAGTTCGTCGACGACCGTCTTGCCTACCAGACACACCTTGGCGGCCGTCTTGATCTCCTGCTCGGAGAAGGCATCGCCGTCGGCGATCTTGTAGCGGCGGATCTCCAAGTAGTCGAGGTTCACGCCGTAGACCGTCGTGGGCGTGTTGTTGGCGCCGTAGACCGCTTGTCCGGCGCTGTTGACCGCCGGCGAGACGTAGGAGACGTAGCGGGTCTTTTCGCGGATGTCCTCCATATCTTTGAGTTTGAGCGACTCCATGTCGTCGGCGTCGAGCCGGACGCCGCCCCGCATGTCGCCGCCCGGATGGATCATGATCATGTTGGACCCCATTTCGCTGATCTCGGCCTGAATGCTCCGCTTCGATCCCTGCCCGATGGCGAGCATCGTGATGACCGACGCCACGCCGATGATGATGCCGAGCATCGTCAGAAATCCGCGCAGTTTGTTGTTTCCGAGCGCCTTGACGGCTATTTTGAAGAGATTCGTGAAATTCATGTTCAATCCTCCTGTTCGGGCAGCTGAGCCAGCGTCTCGGCCGCGTCGAGAATAGCGGCGTTGCGCACGTCGCCCGTGACGCGGCCGTCGCGCAGGGTGATGTTGCGGCTGCTGTATTGTGCGATTTCGGGGTTGTGCGTGACGAAGATGATGGTGCGTCCCGCGGCGTGCAGCTGCTGGAAGAGCACCAGCACCTCGAAACTCGTCCGCGTGTCGAGGTTCCCCGTCGCCTCGTCGGCCAGAATGACCGCCGGATCGTTTACCAATGCGCGGGCGATGGCCACGCGCTGCATCTGTCCGCCCGACATCTGGTTGCTGCGGTGCAGCAGCCGGTCGCCGAGTCCGACGGCTTTGAGCGCGGCCACGGCACGGTCGCGCCGTTCGGCCGACGAACAGGAGGGGTTGTACATCAGCGGCAGTTCGACGTTCTCGATGGCCGTCGTCTTGGGCAGCAGGTTGTAGTTCTGGAAGACGAAACCGATCTTGCGGTTGCGCAGCGTGGCGCGCTGGTTCTTGTCCATCGAACGCACCGCCGTACCGTCGAGGTAATATTCGCCTGCGGAGGGGGTGTCGAGGCAGCCGAGCGTGTTGAGCAGCGTCGACTTGCCCGATCCGGAGGTACCCATGATTGTGACGAACTCCCCTTCGCAGATCGTGAAGGTGACGCCGCGCAGTGCATGTACCGTCTCGTCTCCCACCCGGAAATCGCGCCGGATGTCGTCCAGTCTGATGATCTCTTTCATGGGTTTATTTCTTCTTTTTGTCGCCGCCCGGAGGGGCAGGCATGAAGGGACTCCGTTCGGCGGCGGCTTCGGGCTCCGTCCGCTCCGCCGTCAGGCAGACGGCCACCTCCTCGCCGTCGTTCAGCCCGTCGACGATCTCGGTCAGTTCGCCGCTGGCCGAGCCGGCGGTCACGTACCGCGGTACGAGCGTCGTCCCCTGTTTTACCCACAGCTCCCGTTTGCCCGGTTCGGCCTCTGCGGCGGCTTCGGCACGCAGGCCGAGCGCCGCGAGCAGCTCCCCGTCGGGGACGAACCGCAGGGCTTTGGTCGGGACGGCCAGCGCATCGTCCTTTTCGAGCGTGAAGATCGTCACGTTGGCTGTCAGCCCCGGTTTGAGTTTCAGTTCGGGGTTGTAGGCCGTGATGACCACCTCGTAGGTCACAACGCTCGATTCGGTCGTCGCTTCGAGGCGGACCTGCTCCACCACCCCCTCGAAGGTGTCGTCGGGGTAGGCGTCGACGGTGAACTCCACCCGCTGTCCGTCGGATACCTGTCCGATGTCGGCTTCGTCGACATCGGCCACGACCTGCATCTGCGTCAGGTCGTTGGCGATGGTGAAGAGCGTCGGCGTCTCGAAGCCCGCCGCCACGGTCTGCCCCTCCTCCACGGCGCGGCTGATGACCACGCCGTCGATCGGGGAGGTGATCGTCGCGTAGCCCAGATTGCGTTTGACCTTGACGATGGCGGCCTGGGCCTGTTCGTAGGCGTTGCGCGCCTTCTCGTAGAGGTAGAGGGCTTCGTCGTATTCGGCGTCGCTTACCAGCTCCTTCTCGTGGAGGGTGCGCGTGCGCGAGTACTCCTTCATGCGGTATTCGTATTCGGTCTTGCAGCTCGCCAGCTCGGCCTGCGACGATTCCAGTTCGGCTTGCAGGGTCACCTTGTCCATTTCGGCGATGAGTTGTCCGGCTTTCACCACGTCGTTGTAGTCGACGTAGAGCCGGTCGATGATTCCCGACACCTGCGTACCCACCTCCACTTCGGTGACCGGCTCCACCGTTCCCGTAGCCGTGACGGAGTTGCGGATCGTGATGCGGCTCGTCGCAGCCGTTTCCAGCGTGATTCCGGTCTGCTTCGAAGGACGCAGCGCGAACCAGAGCCCGCAGGCCGCGACGAGGGCCGCGACGAGGACGGCCGTGCTTTTTCGTTTCATCTTCATGTGCTTTTCGTTTGTTTTCAGCGGTCGTTTTCGATCTCCGGAGGGGCTATCGTCCCTGATAGATGTCGAGCAGCCTGATGTTGAGCAGCGCCATGTACTTGGCCTGCAACACCTCCTGCCGTGCCGACGAAAGTTCGTTCTGCGCCGTAATCAGTTCGACGGTGTTCTTCCGGCCGACGCGGAACTGCTCGTCGGTGAGGTCGTAGCTCTGCCGGGCATAGCGTTCCTTCTGCCGGGCGGCCGTGTAGCGCGATTGCGACGAGATGGCGTCGAGGTAGGCCGACTCGACCTTGCGGAGCAGCTCCTTTTCGAGACCGAGCTGTTCGAGACGGCTGTTCGAGGCGGCGATGCGCGCCTTGTTGACGGCCGTCCGGTTCTTGCGGTTCGAGAAGATCGGGATGCTGACCGAGAGCGCGACATTCTCGTTGAAGCGGTTCCAGACCTGACTTCCCGACTGGAATCCGCCGCCCGTCATGTGTCCCGTGCCGAGACCGGCCGTAAGCGAAACGGAGGGATAGAATCCTGCACGCGCCTCTCTTATCCCCAACTCCGCTGTCTCGACGCCCAGCCGCCCCCGTTCGATCTGCGGCATGGCGTCGAGCGCCGTCGCGTAGATGTCGGTTTTGGCGGGCAGGGCCTGCAAGACGGTCTCTTCTCCCTCTGCGGGCGCGGCAAGATTCATCTCCTCCGTGATGTCGAGTTCGAGCAGCTGTTTGAGCTGCAACTTGTAGTCGTCGAGCGACGACCGGGCGACGACTACTTGGTAGAGGTCGCTCGCATACTGGCTTTCGAACTGGGCGAAATCGACCTTGCTGATCGATCCCGCCTGCCACATCTGCTCGGCGCGGTCGCGCTGGGCGCGCGAGACTTCGGCCGTACCGGCGGCTACCTCCACGGCTTCGGCGGCGTAGAGCGCCTGCATGTAGACTTCGACGATGGCGATGCGGATGTCGTTCGCGGATTCGGCGACCGAGAGTGCGTCGATGCGGTTTTGGAGCCTCTGTTCCTTGACCGCCGTGCGCAGTTTGCCGCCTTCGTAGAGCGTCAGCCCTGCGTTGATTCCGTAAGTGCCGGTGTAGCTGTTGTTGTCTTCGGCGTTCGACGAAGGGTAGTTCGTGTAGCCCTGTGTCGCCGAGACTGCGAGCGACGGCAGCAGCGCGGCCTTCGCTTCGCGGGTATCTTCGAGCCCTGAGAGGTAGTCGTTGCGGCTCTGCTGCAACTGGATATTGTTTTCCAGCGCATAGTCGAGGCACGTTTGCAGCGTCCAGACTTTCAGCGAGTCCTGCGCCGCGACCGCGTGCCAGACCAGCAGTGCGGCGCATCCTGTCAGCAGTTTGCGATTCATGGCATTCCGTTTTGCCGCGAAGCTACCGCACGGCGCGCGCGAATGCAATTAAAATAGACGGACGGGCTTTTTCCGTCGACGAAACGGGCGATAACGGCGACACCCTCTTCGCGCCTATCGCGAAAGAGGGTGTCGCTTCATACGGCTTCGGGGGGGGGCGTTCCGTGCCCCTCGGACGTTATTCCAGTCGGATCGTTTCGCCGCAGCGGCGGCTGCGCTCGGCCTCGAAACAGATGCGGTGGCTCTCGATCGAATCCTCGATCGTGCAGAGGAAAGGGTGGCCGGGGCGGGTCAGCGCGTCGACGAAATCTTCGATCAGCCGCAGGTCGGCGCCCGCATGGAAGGGGTGCCCTGCCAGCTCCTCGAAATCGTAGACGCGGTTGTGGCCGCGGCGGAAGCGATGCACGTGGAGCTTGCGTTCGTCGCCGAAGATCTCGCCGTGCGTCATCTTGATGTGGGTGCGCCGGCAGTCGTCCTGCGTGAAGATGTCCATCGAGAGCGAGAGGATCGTCTCGTCCGCGAGTTCCATGGTGAGCAGCTGGTGGTCGACCACGTCGTTGTCGCAGCGGTAGATGCAGCGGCCGTAGGGGCCGTGGCGCAGTTCTTCCAGGAGCACCTCGTCGAGCGTGCGTCCCTGCGGTACGTCGAAGTTCGAAATCCAGTCGCGGCGCGTGCAGTAGAGGTCGACGGCCGAATAGGGGCAGTCGTGCTCCACCGGACAGTCTATGCAGCGTTCGGTGCTCGTCTGCGGTGCGTTGGCTGCGCGGAACCAGCGCAGCGAACCGAACGAACTGAGTTTGCGGCAGGGGCTTCGGGTGATCCAGAGCAGGAAATCGACGTCGTGGCAGCACTTGGCCAGCAGCATCGGGTTGGAGGTCTCTTCGCGCCGCCAGGGGCCGCGGACGTAGCTGTGCGTCGTGCGGTCGATACCCACCGCCGCGACGTGATTGACGGAGATGATCTGTCCCAGCTCGCCCGAATCGACGATCTCCCGAATCTTGGCGAAGTAGGGGTGGTAGCGCAGCACGTGGCAGATGCCTACCAGCACACCCCGTTCGCGGGCGCGGCGCGCGATGGCGCGGCATTCGTCGAGCCGCTGTGCGATCGGCTTTTCGAGCAGCACGTGGAGTCCGGCGTCGATCGCCTTCATGCAGGGATCGAAGTGGACGTCGTCCGGCGTGGTGATGAGCACGGCGTCGGCGTCGGCCGGTCGGGCGAAGAATGCGTCGTAGTCGGCGTAGCGGCGTTCGGACGCAAGCCCGAACCGCTCGGCCGTTTCGTTGCGCCGCAGTTCGTTGCCGTCGACGACGGCCACCGGTTGCAGCCGTTCGGGGTGCCGCCGTGCGTATTCCAAGTATTTGTTGGCCCGGTTGCCCGCGCCGATGACCGCCATGCGCAGCGGACGCCCTTCGGGGACTTTCTGGAAATTCATGGATCGGAGTTTGTGTTTGCGGCCGTTTCCTGTGTCCAGCAGCCTGTTTTCGGGTGCGCTGCCTTCGCCGGTCTGGAACGGTCGTTTCGATAACGGCCGGAGACGCGGTGTCTCCGGCCGGTGGGTTGTTCGTCGCGGGAGCGCGTCCTGCCGAGGTCGTCTATTTCCCGTTCTGTGTCTTCGCGTCGAGAGACTTGATGCGGATGTTGCGGAACTGGATGCCTGCGCCGTGTCCGAGCAGACCGATGTGCCCCTTCTTGTTGAAGAGTCCCGGGTGGTTGCGGTGGTCCACGGTGTAGGGATTCTTCTTGGAGCCGTCCTCCGAGACGTTGTGTCCCTGGCACGCTTCGCGGATGTCGCCGTCGAGGATCACCTCGCCGTTGACCGTCACGGTGATGCGGTCGCCCACGGCGCGGATCTCCTCCACGTTCCATGTGCCCAGCTCGCCGAACTTGATCCGCTTGGCCGGAATGATGCCGTAGACCGAGCCGTGCTGCTGGTAGACGCGCAGGTTCTTGTAGATCGGGGCGTCGTGGTCGAGGATCTGGATCTCCATGCCGTGGTAGGCGGCGTCGACGCCCATCGGCGTACGCAGGCCGATGCCGTTGTTGACCCCTTCGCGCAGGAAGCGGAACTCGAAGCGCAGGATGAAATCGCCGTACTCCTCGACCGTGTAGAGATTGCCCTTGCCGCCGTAGGATGCGGTGACGTAGATCGTTCCCTCCTGCGGGACGTAATTGGTCGTGTTGCCCGTCCACTTGTGGAGCGAACGGCCGTCGAAGAGCACTTCGTAGCCTTCGGCCCGCTCTTCGGGCGAGAGTTCGAAGACGGGCGTCGCGGGCAGCTCGCACAGGTAGAAGTCGCGGAACTCCGCAGCATCGCCTTCGCCCAGCAGCTCGATCGCTCCGCTCGCGTAGGCCGCTTCGCCGGGCGCGCAGGTATTCTCCAAGATGACGTTTTCGGTTACGGTGCGGCCGTTGACCTCGACGGTCACGCGGTCGTCCACGACCTTGACGTGGAGCGTGTTCCACTCCCCGTCGGCGTTGTCGGCATCGACCGCGGGGGTCGATGCGTGGGTGCGGTTGCCGGTCAGTGCGCCCGACCCTGCGTCGCCGCCCAGACCGATCCGGTTGGTCGAACGCACGGCGATGCCGGCGGCGCCTCGTGTGCGGCAGTCGATCCAGAATTCGAAGTTCTCGTAGGTGCCGGGTGCGGCGATCGTGCTCGGCTCGCCGCCCGCATAGGCGATCGTGCCGTCGGCCGTGGTCCAGCTCTGCTGCATCGCCTTCGCGGCGGCCGCCTCGGCCCGTTTGAGCGCAGCGGCCTTCATCGTGGCGCGGCGGGCGGGATCGGCTGTGACGGCGCTCCACTGCGCAAGGTCGGTCGCGACGGCGGCGAACCCTTCGGCGGGGAGTTTCGAGAGCATCAGCGTCAGCTCGTCGACGGCATAGCCGGCGTCGGCGTCGCTCTTGGCCCATTCGCGGTAGATGTCGCGGCTCTTTTCGAGCAGGGCGCGTACCGTGTCGCCGCCGAGCGGGCGGGCGCTTTTCGCTGCGATGGTCTTGACGGCAGCCGCAGCGGCGCGCGCCGTCGCCTCGTTGTCGAGATAACGGCCGGCGAGCACGAGCGCCGGGAATTCACGGATGCCTTCCAGCTTGCGCAGGATGCCGACGGCGATCTTCGGCGAGGGATTCAGTTCGAGCGCTTGGCGGTAGAGCTGGTATTTGCGCACGGGCGTCGCGTCGAGCGCCGCCACGCAGGCCGTGTAGCGCGTCAGCGCGCGGTCGGCCAGATCGGGATTGCCCGCGGCGATCGTATAGAGCACGCCGGCGATCTGCGGAGCTTCGACGCGCAGCAGCGCGTCGAAGGCTTCGGCGCGGCGGCTGCCGGCGAAGTTCTCCACCAGGCAGTCGATCGCCTGCTGCGTACCGGTCTGCGCCAGTGTGGGGTAGTAACGTTCGGGACGGGGCGAGGCGCTCATCCGGGCGTAGACGGTCTCGTATTGCTTTTCAGGTGCGAGCGTGCGTACGGCATGGGTGAGCGCAGCCGAGAGCTGTCCGGCATGTGCCGCGTCGGCAGTGTCGAGCAGCCGGCTCAGGCGGTCGACGTCGGCGGGGGCGGCGATGCTGGCCAGCGCACGGTAGGCGGCCTCCGAGACGGCGGCGTCCGGTGCGTCGAGCAGGGCGAAGACCTTGTCCGCGACGGCGTCGATACGCCGTGCGGCAGCGAGGTTGAGCGCCTGTACCTGCATCGTGCCTCGGCCGTCGAGTGCCTTGACGACGCCTTCGTCGATACGGCCGTTGAAGGCCAGCAGCGTCTGTGCCGCGGCGTCGGAGTGCGGGCCGCCGAGCGCGGCGATCAGCGCGGCGAGCGCCTCGTCGCCGCCCAGGCGGCCTGCGGCACGGATGCCGGCCAGAGCCACGGCGTCGTTCGACGAGCCGACGGCTTCGGTTACCGCTCCGGTCTGCGACGCGGCGTGACGCACGCCGAACCACTCGATCACGTCGGCCCACGCCTCGTCGCTCAATCGTTTGCGGTCGGCGGCGATCGCGGCGTAGACCGCGTCGTCGGCCTTGTCGCCGATGTAGCGCAGGGCGGCGTTGCGGTATTGGATGTCGCCCTTTTCCAATGCGGCGAGCACGTAGGGCATCGCTCGGGTGCCTTCGGCGCGGACGATCACTTCGAGCGCCGCGCCGCGCACGTTGGCGCGTTCGCATTTGAGCAGCCGTTTGGCCGCCTTCACTGCGTCGCGTGCCGCGCCTTCGTCGACCATGCGGTCGAGCAGGCGCAGGTAGGAGTCGGTCGCGGCGGTTTCGTCACAGCCGTAATCCACGGCGCGGGCTGCCGCTTCGAGCGCCTTGGCCGAGGCGGCCGTGCCGCAGGAAGCCAGCGCGGGGTAGAGGGCCGCACGGGTCGCGTCGTCGGCGCCGTCGATCCAGCCCAGCAGGATCGGTTCGGCCGCTGCGGTGCGTTTCTCCCCGAAGGCATAGGCCAGCGCAGCGCGCTGCGCATCGCTAAGGTCGCTGCGGCGTGCGAGCGACAACAGGGTCGCTTCGCTGTCGGGAATGGAGATCAGCGCGCGCAGGACGGGGTCGCCCAGATAGGGGTCGTCGATGTAGGCGGCCAGTGCGGCGGCATTGTCGGCCGTCGCGCAAAGTTGCAGCTGCGAGACGAGGAAGGCGCGGTTGGCGTCGTCCTTGCAGCGTGCCAGTGCGGCGAGCAGCCCCTCGCATACGGCGGGGCGCAGCTGCTCCCGTCCGGCGGCGGTGACGAAGCTCGCCACGCCGTTGAGGGCGTACTCCACGGCGGCGTTCTCGCCCTGCGAGGCAGGGACGAGCATGTCGGCCAGGATGCCGACGCCCTCGGCGCCGGTGGCGGCCAGTTCGCCCATAATCTTGTCGTAATCCCCGGCGGTGGCGGCGGGAAGCTGCGCCAGCGCGTCGGCGACGACGGTTTCGACCGTACGCTGGCGTTCGTCGAGCGGTGCGGCCGTGACGTTCGCGGCGAAAAACAGCGCGAACGTCAGCAGGATCAACGTTTGTCTTATCGTTTTCATGAGTCGGTGTTCGTTACGGTTAGCGATGTTCAGATTTGCCACGGGCGGCGCATCGGCTGGTCGACGAGGCGGTTGGCCGCGTCGTCGCCGACGAAGAGCTGGCTGACGGGATCGAAATGCAGCGTGCGGTTGAGACGCAGCGCGCAGGCGCCCATGTTGACCAGCGTACAGCTGCGGTGGCCGATCTCCTCGTCGAGCGCGAAGCGCCGGCGCGTACGCACGCATTCCAGAAAATCGGTGTTCTGCGGCTCGGGATCGGGCAGTTCGGCCAGCTTCTCCATGACGTCGGGAATCGTGCAGCGGAACCCTTTGTAGACCTTGCCCAGCGGCCCTTCGATGTAGGGCGTGTCGTCTTTGCTCTCGAAACCCTCGCCTTCGAGTACGATCTGGCAGCCGTCGTCGTAGGTGTAGACGATCTTGCGCCAGATGCCCACGGCGTCGGGGTGCTGTTCGGGGGCGTCGACCTCGACCTTCACGGGCGACGTACGGTCCTTGCCCAGCAAATACTGTACGGGGTCCATGTAGTGCTGCCCCATGTCCGTAAGGCCGCCGCCGTCGTAATCCCAATAGCCGCGGAAGGTCTGGTGCACGCGGTGTTCGTTGTAGGGTTTGTAGGGCGCGGGGCCGAGCCACATGTCGTAGTTCAGTTCGGCGGGGACGCTCTGCGGCCGGAGGTTCTCCTTGCCGACCCAGTAGAATTTCCAGGCGAAGCCCGTGGCGCCCGAAATGGTCACTTTCAGCGGCCAGCCCAGCATCCCGCTGTCGACGAGTTTTTTGAGCGGTTCGACCGTCGTCCCCAGCCCGTAGAAGGTGTCCTTGAAGCGGAACCACGTGTTGAGGCGGAAGATGCGGTTGTTGCGCTTGACGGCTTCGACCACGCGGCGGCTCTCGCCGATGGTGCGCGTCATGGGTTTCTCGCACCAGATGTCCTTGCCCGCGCGCGCGGCTTCGACGGCCATGATGCCGTGCCAGTGGGGCGGCGTGGCGATGTGCACGATGTCGACGTTGGGGTCGGCGATCAGGTCGCGGTAGTCTTCGTAGGCTTGGAGCGTCTCGTTGAATTTCTTGTGTCCCAGTTCGACGGCCGAACGGAGATGTCGTCGGTCGACGTCGCAGACGGCTACCAGCCGGCAGCGTTCGTCGCTGGTGAAGTGGTATTTGCTTTTGCCGATGCCGCCCACGCCGATGATGCCCTTGGTGAGCTGGTCGCTCGGAGCCACGTGGTTGGGACCGCCGAGCACACGGCGCGGCACGACGGTCAGCAGCGTCGCACCGCCCAGCAGCTTGATGAAGTTTCTTCGATTGATACTCATGATATGATGTCGTTTAAGGTTCGCTTTTGCGGTTGTCCGTCTCTTCGGCAAAACTCGTTCGGGCCTTGTCGAAGAGACGGATATTTCCCGGCGTCGGGGTTTACAACGTTTCGAGGCGGAAGTTGCGCCACAGCACCTTGATGCCGCCGCCGTCGTGGATCTGCAAGGCGATGCGTCCCTGTGCCGCGCCGATCTTCGCGTCGCGTAAGTCGACCATCGGCTCGCCGTTGAGCCACGTCTGCACGCGGTCGCCCTCGACGCGCAGGCGCAGCGTGTTCCACTCGCCCTCTTTGAGGATCGACTCTTTCTCGTCGGGGATGGTCTGCAACCAGCCGCGGCCGTAGGATTCGTAGATGCCCGCCGTGTCGTGGTTGCGCGGCGCCACCTCGCACTGCCAGCCGTGAACCTTCACGGGAGGTTCGACGAACGAACGGAAGAAGAGGCCCGAGTTGCCGTTGGCCACCTGCTTGAACTCGACCGTCAGATCGAAATCGTCGTAATATTCGCGCGTGGCCAGATAACCGTATTTCTTGTCGGGGCCGCTCTCGGAGACCAGATTGCCCGCATTGTCGACGTACCACAGTTCGGTGCCGTACTTCTCCCAGCCCGTGAGATCCCGGCCGTTGAAGAGTTCGACCGTGCGTCCCGCCTTGCGCGGCAGCTCCTTGATCTTCACGTTGCGGAACGATGCCGGATAGCCGTGATCCTGCAAGCAGATCACCCCGCGCTGCGCCAGTCCGTATTCGGGGGCGTCGGCCCATTTTCCGCTGTTCTTCAATGCGAACCACTCGTCGGTGTAGGCGTCGAATTCGAGAATTTTCTCACCGTTGAGCCAGTGCTCGACGTGGCCGTTGTCGTAGACGATGCGCGAGTTGTTCCATTCGCCCTGCGGATTGAGCCGCATCTTGGCGGCGTCGGGCAGATGCATGGCGTAGTCGACGCCCAGCCGCTGCCACGGTTCGAGCTTGGTGGGGGCGTTGGTCTCCTCCCAGCCCGCTTCGTCGATGAGCTGGTATTCGGGCCCCGTGACGTAGGGCACCTTGAAGTAGGGGTCTTCGACCACGTGGTAGAGCATTCCGCTGTTGCCGCCGTAGGAGAGTTTCCAGTCCCAGTCGAGGATGAAGTTTTCGTACTGCTTGCGGGTGACGATGTAGCCCGACAGGTCGCTGCCGTCGCCGTGCGCCTGGATGCAGCCGTCGACCGCGCGCCAGGGCATGGTGAGCGAGTCGCCGTTGTAGTCTTTCCACGCGTCGAGCGTCTTGCCGTCGAAGAGCAGCTCCCAGCCGTCGGCGATCTCCTGCTCGCTGAGCGTGTTGTGTCGTTGTGCGCATCCCGTCGCCAGCAGCAGCGAGAGAGCGATGCCCGAAAGCGTCGGGCGCCAGTTGAAGTTCGAGATGAAGTTCATGGTTACGAATAGTTATAAAGGTTTCTCGGTCGGGGCGCCGGCCGGATCCTGGTCGGAAGGATTCGGTGCGGCTTCGAATTCAAAATTAGGCAATTCTTTCGGATTCTCTTCCCTTTCGGGGGAGAAATATAGACGGATATTTCTGTGAATATGCTGATAAAAAGCGGATTGACTATTTTTCGTTGTCCGTCTTATATAGATGCTCTTCGGCATCGAACAGCCCGATCCGGCGGATTCGCTCCTCGAATCCCTCCCTGTCGAGGGCCATGTTGCGGAGTTTGGTGCGGTAGGTATAGACGGTCGTCGGCGCGCAGTTCAGGAAGCGGGCGATACGGCCGCTGTCGGTGATGCCCAGGCGGATTGCGGCGAGGATGCGCAGTTCGGTGGTGAGGGAGCGCGGCGAACGGGGTTCGATCCGCGCTTCGGGAAGCAGCAGTGCGTCGACCTGTTCGATGAAGCGGGGGAAGATTTCGAGGAACGAGGCGTCGAAGCGGCGGTAGAATTCGGCGAACTCCTGCCGCAGGCTGTTTTGGGGCAGGCTCAGCCGGCGGATCAGCGCTTCGGGACTTTCGGTTTTGGCCTGGCGGCAGATCATGCGCCGCAGGTCGTCCAGCCGCGAGATATAGTAGACGGAGAGGTCGACGTACTGGCACACGTAACGATCCTTGATGCGGTTGGAGTCGACCAGCGCGGCGTTGATGTCGCGCACCCGGTCGCTCATGCGCGTCAGCTGCCGGTTCTTTTCACGGAGTTCGGCATTGGTGAGGGCCAGTTGCCGCCGGCTGTGCTGCAACCGCCGCCGCTGGCGGAGTGCGTTGGCGAAGGCTGCGGCGAAGGTGACCAGCAGCAGCGACGTGACGGCCGTCGTCCACAGCCGCAACCGGTTGCGCACGGCCAGGTCGTTGACCACGGCGCGGTTGATCGCCGTGGCGGCCGACGAAGTGAGGGGGATGCGGGCGCCCGATTTGCAGGCGAGCGCATCGTCGAGCGTGCGCTGCATGTAGCGCGAGGCGCGTTCGAGGTCGTTGCGCTCGAAGAGCCGCAGCGCGAGGTTGTAGAGCGAGAAGTAGGAGCGCGTTCCGGCTTGCAGGTCGGCGATGGCCGAGCGCGTGTAGTACTCGACGGCGCGCTCTTCCTGTCCTGCCTGTTCGGCGATCTGCCCCATGTCGTAATAGAGCACCGCCGTGTTCCAGGGGGCGAGTTCCTTGTGCCGGAGGGGTTCCAGCTCGGCATAAGCTTCGTCGTAGCGGCCGTTGTCGGCCAGTTCGAGCGCCCGTTCCCGAATGCGGGTGAATGCAGGAAGGGATTCGACGCCGATGCGGATGTGCCGGATGCGGCGCAACGAATCGAGCCATGCCCGGTGTTCGCCGGGATCGGTGGCTTCGGCCTGCCGCCGCCATACGATCGCATTGTACCGCGCATACCAGTTCCGGTATTCGAGCGTCGTCATTCCGGCCGTATCGATCTGCCGGAAGAGCGTCTCGGCCTGGTCGGTCAGTCCGCGTCCCATCAGGACGTCGGTCTCGGCCAGTGCGGCGATCCGTTCGAAGTTGTGCGATTCCCTGCTGCGGGCGAATGCGTAGAGGCTGTCGACGAAACGGGCGGCCGAGTCGAGTTCGTAGGTGACGAAGACCTGTTGCAGGTCGAGCAGTGCCCGAACGCGCTCTTCGTCGCTGCGTGCGGCCGTCAGGTTGCGACGGAGCGACGCGATGCGCCGCTGCCGTCCGGCGTCGTACTCCCCGCCGCGGAGCATCGCTTCGTCCAGCTCGTTCAGGGCGCGGAGCGTCTGCGGCGCATAGCCGTAGTCGACGGTCGGGGAGCAGGAGACGGCGAGAAGGCCGTACAGACATGCGGCCGTCAGAAGCGATAGGGTGCAGTGCGGTCGGATCATGGCGGAGTTCGGGGTTCCGAAGTTTGGGTTCCGACAAAAATACGAATAAGCGAGGGCAATGTCAAATTTTATTCGAACATTGCCGAGACGGAGTATCTAAGACGCAGCCGAAGATACGAAAAGTCGGGTGCAGAAGCAAATGACGATGCGATGCTGTCGGGATGAAATCGTTGAGATGAAGTTGGAATACGGGAAAATAAAGATGGAATCGCCTATTCGGGACACGGCTTTTCGTCGTGATTGTCGGAGATGTCCGGTCGGGATGCCGCGTGTTCTGCGGAAGGGGCCGTACCGTGCGGATGTTCGGTTCCGCAGTGGGGCGGTGCCCTGTTTTTGTCAGCGGCGCTTGGCGGGAAATGGAAAAAATTTTATCTTTGTTTAGATTTATGCGAAAAACTCGGTCTGAACGACAGTCCGGCGTTAAAGAGTTTTAGGGATGCACGACAGGGCCATATGGAATAATTTCGAGCGGTTGTATATCGATTATCAGCCGCGGTTGATCGCCTATGCGCTGCGGTTCGTGGGCGATTCCGTCGAAGCGCAGGACTTGGTGCAGGATTGTTTCGTGAGACTGTGGGACGACTATGCCGAATTGGAGGAGGACGAGGCGCCGATGCTGCTCTTCACCATGATGCGGCATCGCTGTCTGAATTTTTTGAAGCACAAACGTATCGTCAGGGAGTATGCCGACCGTCAGATCTCCCGAATACGTCCCGACCGGAGGGGGGAAGAACGTCTCTATAATCTCTGTTTTTCCTATAACGAGGCCGAATACCCTTATCTTTATCAGGAGTTGGAGCGCGAGATCCAGCGTATCACGGATTCGCTTCCTCAGCGCTGCCGCGAGGTTTTCATCCTCAGCCGTTTTCAGGGGATGAAGAACCGGGAGATCGCCGAGCGGCTGCATATTTCGTTGCAGGCCGTCGAAAAGCATATCCAGAAGGCGCTCCGGATTTTTTCCGAGATGCTCGGCCGCGAGAATTCCCTCTATACGATTCTGATTCTGCTGTGGATGATGAACGCGAACCGCTGAGGCGGCGCGGTCGCCGAACTCCGTCCGATCCCGCAGGGTTCACGCCTGCTTCGGTCGGCGTTCGGAGTCGTCCTTTCATTTTTTTCAGGTCGCGGTCGGCAGCCGCGGCGGCTTGCCGTATCGGGCTTGCGCTCCGTGAATCCCGACCTGTTTCCGGCAGAAAATTTCACAGCTTCTTTCGGGGGGGGGAAGTTCTAACAGCGGATTTTTCCCCTGAACTTTTGATCCCGAAGGGCTTTCGCTGAGGCGTGTGCCGAACCGGACTCGTCCGGATTCCGTACGTGCCTCGTCGTTCGCGCGACCGTTCCGGCGTGCGTCGGCTTCTCTTTTTTTATTCTTTATGTCGTGCGGTCGCGAAGATTGGGAACTGCCGGGACGGGCGGCGAACGGGCGTCGTAATAAAAATAGGTGCAGCCGGCGCGAACGAGCGGACGAAATGCCGGAGGAGCGTTTTTTTTCGATAAGGCAGGTTGGGTAAAGGCTCTTTGAGTTGTTATAAGATTTAGAACGAGCAACGAAAATACGGGCCATGAACGAACGGATCAGAGAGATCGCCCTCCGGTTTTTCGAGGGGACGATCACGGCGGAAGAGGAGTGCGAACTGTATGGATTTCTCAACGGAAATCCGCAGGGCCTCGCGCAGATGAGGGAGTGGGAGAGCTGTTGGAAGCGCGACCATGTTCCGCCGGCCGACGTGCTCGATTCGCTCGATTCGCTGAGGCGGAAGATTCGGCGGCGGCGTCCGCTGCGCCGTCTGTGGCTGCGTATCTCGGCTGCGGCCGCGGTGCTGGTGCTCGTCTCGACGCTCGTGCTGCATCTCCTTCCGGCAGAAAGGCCCGAACAGCTTTTTACGGTCGAGGCGCCGCAGGGCACGCACAGCCGTATCTCGCTGCCCGACGGTACGCAGGTGTGGCTCAATGCGGGATCGGCGTTGAGCTACGGATCGAGTTTCAACGAAACCTCGCGCGAGGTCTCCCTCTCGGGCGAAGCCTATTTCGAGGTGGCGCGCCATGCGGCACTGCCGTTCCGTGTCGAAGCGCGCGGTTGTACGTTCACCGTTCTCGGCACGAAGTTCGACATCTCGGCCTATGCCGAAGATCCCGCCGTGACGGCTGCGCTGCTGGAAGGGGCGCTGCGTTTCGAGTCGGAGGACAAGCAGGAGGCGATGACGCCGGGCGATCTGGTCACTTACGACTGTGCGACAGCGACCGTGCGTCGGGAGCAGGTCGACGTGCGGCAGTACCGGGCATGGATCGACGGGGTGATCCGTTACGACGCCATTACGTTGCCGTCGCTGCTCAGGAGGCTGGCCCGCGAGTACGACGTGGAGATCGATCTGCGCACGCGCAGGTTCGACGATACGACGTTCCGCATCTCGCTCTCGTCCGCCCAAAATATCAAATCGGTCATGCGGGCGCTGTGCGACATCCTGCCCATTTCGGTCTCGTGCGAAGGCTGCCGCTATGTGGTGGACGCCCTGCCGCAGTGATGCCGCCGCTCCGATCCAACTGAAACCTGATTCACTAACTAACCTTAATCCTTAAACTTTATGCATTTACATCTACGATTCAAACGGATCGTCGCATTGGTCGCGGGGCTGTTGCTGACCCTGTCGATCCATGCGCAGGTCATTACCAAGTCGTTTCGGGGCGTTCCCCTGAAAACGGTGTTGGAGGAGGTCGAAAAGCAGACCGGCTACTCGTTCCTTTTCGAAAGCAAAGAGGTCGATGTCGACAAACCCGTCACGGCCTCGTTCAAGAATGCAACGATCCAGACCGTGCTCGACAAAGTACTGGACGGATCGCTGCGTTACACGATCAACGACAAGCTGGTGACCATTTCGCAGCGGCCCCGGCAGGGTGCGACCGTGGCGAAGGACGGTTCGGTGACGCTCTCCGGTACGGTCATCTCCTCGTCGGACAACCAGCCCATCGTGGGGGCCAACGTCTATGTCGAGGGGACGACGCTCGGCGTGACGACCGACATCGACGGCAACTATTCACTTACCGTGCCGGCCTCGACACGGCAGGTGACCTTCTCGTTCCTCGGCTACGACATGAAGAAGATCGCGGTCAAGGACAGCGAACTTTTCAAGCTGGTGACGCTCGTCGACGCCTCGAACGAATTGGAGGATGTCGTGGTCGTCGGCTTCGGCGTGCAGAAGAAGGAGTCGCTGGTGGGTGCCGTCCAGTCGGTCAAGCCCAGCGAGTTGCAGGTGTCGTCGAGCAACCTTTCGACCTCGTTCGCAGGTAAGATCGCCGGCGTGATCGCCGTGCAGAAGACCGGCGAGCCGGGCGCCGACGGGGCGAACTTCTGGATCCGCGGCATCTCGACCTTCGGTTCGGGACAGTCGCCGCTGCTGATTCTCGACGGCGTGGAGATCACCAGCCAGATGCTCAACAACATCCCGCCCGAGACGATCGAATCGTTTTCGGTGCTGAAAGACGCCACGGCCACGGCCCTCTACGGCTCGCGCGGCGCCAACGGCGTGATGATCATCACCACCAAGAGCGGCCGCGACTCGGAGAAGATGACCATCAACCTGCGCGCCGAGGTCGGCATGTCGGCGCCGACGCGCGTGCCCGAAATCGCCGACGGCGTCACCTTCATGGAGACCTACAACGAGGCCAGTCTCACGCGCGGACGTTCGCCGCGTTACAGCGACCAGAAGATCATGGGTACGCGGCTGGGGCTCGATCCGTATGTCTATCCCAACGTCGACTGGTACGACATGCTCTTCAAGGACGCTTCGTTCAACCAGAATTTCAACTTCAACATGACGGGCGGTTCCAAGAAGCTCGACTATTTCCTCAACGCCACGGCCTATAACGAGAACGGCATCGTCCGCAAGCCCGATATTTCGAAATACGACACGAACATCAACGCGCAGAAGTACCTCTTCCAGGCCAACGTCTCGGCCGACGCCACGCCGACGACGCGCGTGTCGCTGAAAATGAACACCCAGCTGCACTACCGCCATGCGCCGATCGAGGACGTCTCCGACCTCTTCAAGTATGCGCTGACGGCCATGCCCAGCGAATTCCCGGCCACGCTGCCCGGCGAATCGTCCGACACCTTCACGCGCTTCGGCGTGACCGACGCCTGGAACGGCAGTCTGTTCACCAATCCCTATGCCCAGCTGTGCCGCGGGTACGGCGACCAGTTCCGCGGCCATTTCACCTCGGCGCTGACCGTGGATCAGGATCTCGGGTTCATCACCAAGGGCTTGAGCGCGACGGGAATGGCGACCTTCTACAACCGCGTCTATTCGGCCGTCTACCGCTCGTTCACGCCGTTCCTGTACAAGCTGACCGATTACAGCATCGACGATGCGGGCAATTACAGCTACGTGAGCGAATCGGCCAACACGGGCACGACCTATCTGGGCACCTCGCGCGGCAAGGACGGCTACCGCGAGCTGGCCTTTCAGGTGAAGTTGGACTATAACCGCACCTTTAACGAGAAACACGACGTGGGCGCCACGCTGGTCTACCACCAGAAGGAGCGCATGATGCACATCTCCGACTCGGAGGAGTACGCCGTGCTGCCCTATCGCCAGCAGGGTCTGGCCGGCCGCGTCACCTACGGATTCGACAAGCGCTATCTGGTGGAGGCCAATTTCGGCTACAACGGCTCGGAGAACTTCGCGCCGGGCAAGCGCTTCGGCTTCTTCCCCTCGGTGGCCGCAGGGTGGGTCGTTTCGAACGAACCCTTCTGGCGCGCCATCAAGGATAAGGTGAATCTGCTGAAATTCCGCGTTTCGTACGGTCTGGTCGGCAACGACGTCATCTCGTCGGAGTATGCCGACCGCTTCCCCTATCTGACCACCGTCGATATGGATCAGAAGTACGACGTCTACATCGGCACGAACCATATTCGGAAATACGGGCCCATCTTGTCGGTCTACGGCAATCCCGACGCTACGTGGGAGGAGAGCCGCAAACTCGACGTGGGCGTGGAGATCGGCCTGTTCGACAGCCTGAACATCATCTTCGACTGGTTCAAGGAGAAGCGTTCGGGCATCTTCATGCAGCGCGCGTCGCTTCCCTCCTCGTTCGGCATGTCGAACATCACGCCCTGGGCCAATATCGGCAAGGTCGACAACCGGGGCGTCGACATCTCGGTCGACTACAACAAGGCCTTCTCGAAGGATCTGATCCTTTCGCTGCGCGGTTCGTTCACCTACGCGCACAACGAGGTGGTCGAGATGGACGAACCCGCCTACAAATGGGACTACCTCTCGAAGGTGGGCCATCCGATCAACTCGATCAACTGCCTGATCGCCGAAGGACTGTTCCAGGACGAGGAGGAGATCGCCTCGTCGCCCTCGCAGGCCGCCTATGCGACGGAGTTCCCCCTCAAACCCGGCGACATCAAGTTCAAAGACCTCAACGGCGACCGTGTGATCGACGACAACGACAAGTGCTGGTACGGCAACCCGACCGTGCCCGAAATCATCTACGGATTCGGATTTTCGCTCAAATACAAGGGCTTCGACTGTTCGGCCTTCTTCCAGGGACAGGGCAAGGTGTCGATCATCATGTACGACTCCCATCCGTTCGGCACCAAGGCGACGCCGGGCGGCGGCCTGATGCAGTGGATGGCCGACGAGCACTGGCGCGAAGAGGCGCCCGATCCCAACGCCCGTTATCCGCGTCTGTCGCCCGAGTGGGATACCAACAACACGCAGGCCAACTCGCTCTACGTGCGCAACGGCCGGATGCTGCGTCTGAAAAATGCCGAGATCGGCTATACCTACAAGTTCATGCGCGTCTATGTGTCGGGCACCAACCTGCTCACCTTCTCTCCGTTCAAGTATTGGGATCCCGAAAAGGGATCGGGCAACGGCCTGAGCTACCCGCTGCAACGCACGTGCAACCTCGGTTTCCAATTCACCTTCTAACCCTACAACCATTCGACAGATCATGAAAAAGATAATCAGCATACTCGCATTCACCTCATTGCTGTGCTGCTCGTGCGACTACCTCGACGTCGTGCCCGAAGGCAAGGCGACCGAGGAGGACATCTGGAAAACGACCGAGCAGGCCGACAAGTTCCGCTACTACTTGCAGACCTACATGCCCAATCTGATCGGCTACGACTGGTCGCCCGACCAGTTCGCCGGCGACGATTTCATAACGGGTGCGCGCGGCACGACCTACTACTTTTCGAGCAAGAGCCTCCTCTACAACGAGGAGACGTCGAGCAACACCTATTTCGGCCGCTGGGAGCCGAGCAGCGTGAGCGGCGGTACCAACTACGACATCTACCGGGGTATCCGCTACTGCTACTACATGCTCGACAACGTTTATAAAGTGCCGGTCATCTCGCCCGAGAACGCCGACCGTTATGCCGGTGAGGCGTGGTTCCTGATCGGCTACTACCACCAGTGTCTGCTCGAATACTACGGGCCGGTCATCGTGGTGAAGAAATTCATTCCGATCGATGCGCCCGAAGAGGAGATTTTCGTACCCCGCACGCCCTACGACGATTGCGTGAAGTTCATCGCCGACTGCTACGACAAGGCGGCCGGACTGCTGCCCGAGACGGTCGTGCCGGCCGAACTGGGTATGCCGACGAAGATGGCGGCGCTCAGCTACAAGGCGCGCCTGCTGCTCTACGCCGCCTCGCCGCTGGTCAACGGCAATCCCGATTACGTGGGATTCAACAATCCCGACGGTACGCCGCTGATGAACACCACCTACGACAGGGAGAAATGGAAGCTGGCGATGGATGCAGCCGAGGCGGCGATCCAGCTCTCGGAGAAGTCCGGCCAAAACGGCGGCAAGCAGAATTACTACCTCTACACGAATATCGATTCGACGCTCGATGAATTCGAACAGGGCGTGAAGAACTACCACGGCGCCTTCGTCGATCAGCTGTGGAACGGCGAGGAGTTCATCATGGCCAAAGGTGCGGAAACGGGCATTCAGAACATACAGCGTTACGGCGGACCGCGTTCGATCGCGGGCGACATGTCGAAAGGCTGGAAGACGACGTGCGTGCCGACGATGGAGGCCGTCGAGATGTACTACACCAAGAACGGACTGCCGCTCGAAGACGACCCGCTGACCAAGGACGCCGACCTCTACCGCGTCGCGCCGGGCGACAGCACGGCGCTGCTGCACCGCAACCGCGAACCCCGCTTCTACGCCTGCATCGGCTTCGACCGCGGGACGTTCGAGATCGACGGTACGACCATCACGCTCAAACTGCGCGGCGGCGAGCTGCACGGCAGCACGTTGAAGGAGACCGACGAGTATCAGAGCTGCACGGGATACGTCTGCCAGAAATGGATCAGCCGGACGAGTTACTACGACAAGTCGCTGAACACCTATACCTACACCCGCTATGCCTATCCCTATCTGCGGCTGGCGGAGCTCTATCTGAGTTACGCCGAGGCCGATTTCGAGTACAACGGATCGCTGAGCGGCAAGTCGCTGGAATACATCAATCGGGTGCGCAGACGTTGCGGCCTGCCCGATTTCGAGGATTCGTGGGCGCTCGCGGGCGGTATTCCCTCGGGCCAGAAACTGCGCAAGGTGCTGCATCAGGAGCGTTCGATCGAGTTCCTGTTCGAAGGCCGCCGCTTCCACGATCTGCGCCGCTGGAAGGAGGCGCCCGAGGTGATGAACAAGCAGCCGCGTTCGTGGAACCGCGACGCCAAGACGCAGGACGACTTCTATCAGGTGATCCAGGCCGCTCAGGGAGGCCGCGTGCGCGTGTTCGAATCGCCGAAGAGCTACTGGCTGGCCATTCCGCTGAACCAGATCAACAAGAATCCGCAGCTGGTGCAGAACCCGGGCTATTGAAAAACAGGATGATAACGCACATTAAATGGTGAAAAGATGAAAAGACTATTGATATATGCCCTCTGCATCGGGTGGGCCGCGACGACGGTCGGATGCAGCGATGACGACGAACGACCTGTCGCTTTCGAGGTGTCGCAGGATACGCTGCTGCTCGACAGCGATGCGGGGACGGTACATGTGATCGTTTCGGCTCCGGGAGCGTGGACGATCACCGATATTCCCGAATGGGTGACGGTGGTTCCGACCGAGGCGGACGGCTCGCGCGAAATCACGATCGACTATTCGGAGAATCTGGACGCCCTGCGTGAAGCCGACTTGAAGGTGACGTGCAACGGCGAGTTCCGCTACATCGGCATCGGACAGGAGGGTAAGAATCTCGCCGCGGCGCCTACGAACGTACGGCTCTATGCCAAGAGCACCTCGTCGCTGACCTTCGCGTGGGACGATACGAACGCCGCACGCACCTACACGGTGCAGTGTGCGGACGCACCTTCGGAGGATGCCGAGCTGATGGCGCAGTATACCTACACGTGGACGACCAAATCGACCTCCGACAAGTGGCCCTACGACTATCCTACGCGCATGACCTTCCTCGGCCTGATGAAGGGCGGCGACCGTTCGGTGGGTTCGGAGGAGAATCTGATCCGCCCGGGCAAGACCTACTACTTCCGCGTGCGCGGCGGCGGTGCGAACGACGAGGCCAAGTGGTCGGAGTGGATTTCGGCGACGCCCGAGACGCGCACTGCACCTGCGGGCGAGATCTTCTACGAAGGGTTCGACCGGGCCTGCGTGGGCGGCGGCGACTGGCTCAATCAGGCTGCGTGCGCCCGCACGAAGAACGACAATACGCAGACGAGTATTTGGAAACTGCAATGGGATACGGCCGTGAAAGCAGCCGTGACGACCTACGGCAACTACTACACGGCGGCCAATTTCAACGCCGAAGTCTACAAGTGGATCGGCTATACCCGCATTTGGGATCGGGGCACTGGCAAGGGCGACATACAGCCCTGTCCGGGCTACACGAAGTGCGGCAACGGCAGCAACGTGGGCGCGTTTCGCATCCTCGCGCTGGGTGCAGAGAAGCTGAGCGCGGAGGGCGACGCCGTGACGCTGACGTTCAAGGCGACGCCGTGGAGCGAGGTGACCACCGGTGCGGGGTACACGATGGACAACAAGCTGGTAGACGTCTATGTGAACGATGCAGTCGTGGCTGCCGATGTCCGCATCACCGATTCCGATGCCGCCGACGGCGATCCGGCCGTGTTGACGGATATGGTGTGGAAAGAGGTCGTGGTGGAGATTCCCAATCTCAAACCGGAAGATACGATCACGATCATGGGTAAGACGAACGAGGCGAAGGCCGGCAAGGGGCGTTTCTTCATCGACGATGTGTCGATCGTGAAGAAATAGCGGCAGTCGCCCGATAAGTACGAGGGAGTCCGTTTTGAAGCGGACTCCCTCGTTTCGTCGCATGGCTGCGGGCGGATCGCAAGGCGGCGTCCGGACACCGGTCGTATTTTTCCCGCATCGCATCGTGCACGCCGTATCTGCGCATTGCGGCTGGGTGTTGAAAATTTTAACGGATGACGGCTGTGGAGGGTGCCGTTCCCTGCCGACATGAAAAATCATGTCTTGTGGAGATTACACCCCGCCGCGCGAGGTAAGCGGCCGGGGAGGGGCGAAAATAAATCGCGGGTCAGGTCTCGGCCTTTGTCGTCTTGGAAAAATTGCGGATATGGTGCGGACACGAAAAGCAAAATTCTGTCTGAATCGACGCGGTGGGGAAAGTGTGGAGAACATCCTCGAAATAGGAATCGCTTAATTCGCCATTATCAGCGAATTAAGCGATTCGTCCTGTACCCGGAGCCGGTATTGAAAAGTCAAAAACTACGCAAATGCCATAAATCGGGAATAAACCATAATAGTTTATATATCAATACATAACAATTGTATTTGTTTGGACTGGCAAGAATGGAATTTTCGCAGTTTTCTGAAAATGCGGACAAATTGCGGACACGAGAAGTTGCGCGAATCCATGAATTTACATACCTTTGAAACAAAGAAATCGAGGCATGGCACAGACGAACTACTACATCGGCAGGACGACCAACAGCGCAGGAGAATCTGAAATCAACCTGCGACTCTATATTTCGCGTGATGTCCGCTTGCGTATCGGTTCCGGAATATGGATCGACCGTAAACGTTGGGGCAAAAAGAATGATATCAATATTCCGCTGATTCAGGGCGAGGAGCGCGAACAGCTTTTGGGAAAGCGGTCCCGTCTTAAAGCCTTGACCGACCTGTTGGAACAAGAAATTAACACCACACCCGACAAGGCCGCCATCACACGTGAGTATATGCAAGGTATCGTCAAGCGATTCCACAAACCGACCAAGGCGAAGAAAGAACACGAAAAGACCTTTTTCAACGTAATAGATATTTACCTCGCCACACACAAGTTGTCTGAAAACCGATTGAAGAACTTTCGGGTGCTGGTACGCTGCCTACATCGTTTCGAGCTATACATGCGAGCAGAGGAAAGCCGCGGATTTTCGCTTTCGTTCATGATGCTTACACCGGAATTGCTGCGCCGAATCGAGAATTTCTTACTCGATGAACGATCGGTATTCTTGCATTATCCGCAGATATACGAACAATATCCCTATTCGGCAAAGGTCGCAGTCAAAACCCCGAAGCGCAAGCGACCTCCCGTACTGGACGGGGAAGGTAACGAAGTTCCGAAAGGGTTACCTAAACTGCGAGGGCTGAATACGGTTGCCGATATGCTGACTCGTTTTCGGGCATTTATTCTGTGGGCGATCGACAACGGCCACACGACGAACAATCCTTTCAAGCATTTCACCATCGGTGAAATCGTGTACGGAACGCCCATTTACATAACCAATGAAGAGCGGACGCAACTGCTCGAAGCCGATTTGTCTGGCAATAAAGAAGTAGAAACGCAACGGGATATTTTCATCTTTCATTGCTTTATCGGATGCCGTGTCAGCGACTTATTCAAAATGACTTACCGAAATATCATCGGTGACGCCATCGAGTATATCCAAAGAAAAACAAAGGAGGATCGACCGGTAACCGTCCGCGTACCGTTGAGCAAAACGGCTGTTGCTCTGATTGACAAATACCGTGAGGAGGGACGTGAAAGCCTTTTCCCTTTCTCAACGGAACAACACTACAACCGTAAAATCAAGGAGGCTTTCCGACTTGCCGGACTGAATCGCACCGTTACCGTGCTCGACCAGAGGACACGACAGGAGGTACAGAAACCGATATACGAGGTGACATCGTCGCACATGGCGCGTCGCACGTTCATTGGAAATATTTATAAAAAGGTCAAAGACCCGAACATGGTCGGAGCATTGAGCGGTCATAAGGAGGGAAGCCGCGCTTTTGCCCGTTATCGGAACATCGACGATGATATGAAAAAAGAGATGATCGGGTATCTTGATTAAAGTATATTTCATAACTATACATAAATGACGCCTTAAATCTGTCGACAATAACAATACTTTGTTATCTTTACGAAAAAAAATAAGAAATTAATATGAATATTGACATATACAAAATGTGCCATTATTTCAGCAGAGAATATTTGAGCACAGGGGAGCCTATCCAAATCAACTTTCGCAATTTAGTTCCGGAATTAAACAATAACGAGCGTTACTCTCACTTAATTCATTCGTATCCTGCTAAACTTTTGAGCAACATACCATATTTCTTTTTACAGTCGAATTACTTCTGCCCTGCAAACGGATTAGTACTTGATCCTTTCTGTGGGACAGGCACGGTGATGCTCGAAGCCAATGTATCGGGTAGGTCGGCTATAGGAGCAGATGCCAACCCATTGGCAGTTTTAATAGCACAAGTAAAGACTACTTACATACCATCAGAAAAATTACAACGAACCCTATTCTCTGTTTTATCTAGAGCGCAGAGGAGTAATGCAGAAGCATCAGAAAGCACAGAATCCATACAACGTTGGTTTTCACCAAGTACTATTACACAACTCACACGTCTCGAAGAGTCAATAGGCAAAATTAAATCTTGCGAGCAACGCAAATTTTTTCTGCTCTGTTTTTCGAATTTGATCAAAAAAGTAAGTTTTGCTGATCCGAGTATTTCTGTTCCTGTAAAGTTAAATCCAGAACGCTTTATTAAGAATCCAGAACGCAAGAAAGCAACTGAGTTCAAATTACAGACATTGCAATGTATTGATGTGTATGACAAGTTTGAGGATATTTGTAAGTTGAATATTCGACGTATAGAATCTCTGCGCCCTATTAAAGAAATGGGAGTTGCGACAGAGATCGTGTCCAGTGATGCGAGAAGAATTACTGAAACATATGGGGGTTATAAAGAAAGGGCAGACGAAAGTGTGGATTTGATTTTGACATCACCGCCATATGCAGGCGCTCAAAAATACATTCGTTCTTCATGGCTAAATCTGTATTGGTTAGGGGAGAAGCTGCCCGAAGAAATTCGCAAATTGAATAATATGAATATTGGCCGTGAGGATTACCATAAATCGGAAATAAACCAGCATATACAAACAGGTATAGCAGCGGCTGATGCTGTTCTTGAATCACTCTATGCAGAAGGTAAGAAAGAACGAGCTTATATAGTGGGTAATTATCTTAACGAAATGAAGGTTGCATTAGATGAGAGTATAAGAGTCCTTAAAAAAGGTGGCTATATGGTTATAGTCATTGGTAATAATACAGTTTGCAACCGACCATTCGATACACAGGATTATTTTACCACTTACCTTAAATCAAAGGGTATGAAACTTCAATTTAAACTGATTGATGATATTAAATCGTACGGACTAATGACCAAACGCAATAAGACTGCAAGTACCATCTCTTGCGAATGGGTATTGGTATTTAAAAAGTAAAACAGATAGTATGAGTAATCAAGATTACGATAAACAAATTGAAGTCCTAAATTCTATTTTATGGGAATACAGAGCTCTCCGACCTAGAATAGATAAGTGGCTTGCTAACTTCGGAACAGACCAAGAACGAGAGTATGCATTGTATCTATTATCAAGATTAATGTATTTTAATTCCTCGAATATACGTAATTTATTGAAGGCTCTGTATCGTGACCTTTATAGATACCCAGTAATTGAGAGAATCAGAAAGAATAACAACAATACACTTGACAAAGATTTCATTGAGCGAGAATTTAAAAAAGAGTTATATAATACCAGATTTTTAGGCGTGGGTAACCCCTCTGAGAGTGGAGTGCATTTACTTTATTATTTTCGTCAGGAAAACAAGATACCTAAGCGTTTGTTCGTGAATACTGACGATGTAATAGAGCGTCACTCTGATGGGGATATAACTTTACGTGATAATTTTAGTTCCGCCACACGATTTGTTTTTATTGATGATCTTTGTGGGTCTGGATATCAAGCTACTACGGACACGAATGTAAGGCGGTGTGTTGATGACATCAGAAAATTAAAGCCTGATGCGCATATTTCATATTTAATGCTGTTCGGACTTTCACAGGGTGTTGAGGTCGTCAAAAATAGTAAACTCTATGACTACGCGCAGGCGGTTGTTGAACTTGACGAGTCTTATAAATGTTTTAGCGACAAATCAAGGTTCTTTAGTGATGGTCAGCACGATAAGACAATTGCTCGAGAGGTAGCTTATAAATATGGTTACGATCTGATGCATGCCTATTCTCAATTGTGTGGCTACCTTGTACATGAACAAGACGCCGTAGCAAAGAAACACGCTTTAGGATTTGGTGATTGCCAACTACTTATAAGTATGCATCATAATACCCCCGATAATACTCTCCCGATCATATGGTTTGACGAAATAGAGGGTTTATGGGAACCTATTTTCAAACGTTATAATAAAGTTTATTAAATATATGATAAGCAATCCTTTTGATATTACAAAAGCAGTCGATTATACCGATGCTGAAATTTATAAATACTGGGTGGATCTTGGAAATGAAAATCATGGATTCGAAAGGTTAATCAAGCCTGATACACTGATCCCTATGATAATAGTGGGCAGCAAAGGAAGTGGTAAAACCCATGTGATGAAATATTTCTCTTATGAATTGCAGAAGATTCGATGCTTGGCCCAATCAACTTCGATGCAAGAGGGACTTGCAAGAGAAAAGTTTATTGGCATTTATATCCGATGCAGTGGTTTTAATTCTGATAAATTTAGTGGGAAAGGTGTTAGTGCGGAACTATGGTCTATTCTGCATTCCTACTTTTGGGAGTTATGGATTGGCGAGCGGCTTGTAAATGTATTAATCGACCTCCAGAAAAATGGATCTTTGGAGGGCGTTGATGAAACAGAGATAGTACATGATATTCTGGGAATGTTCCTTAAACCAATAAATGGTATAAATACATTTGACGAATTAAGTAGTTACCTTTTAGATTTACAGCGAAATGTAGATTATCAGGTGCAGAACTTTATGTTTATGGGGCAAGAATGTCCACAGATAGAAGTTTTGTTAAATACGGCTAAATTAACATATGGTATTCCAGCATTATTCAAGGAAAAGATAGCATTTTTTAAAAATAAATATATTCTCTATCTAATTGATGAATTGGAAAATTTTTCTGCAGAACAGCAACAGCTAATTCAGACTTTGATAAGAGAAAAACCAGCATCATGTACATTTCGAGTGGGAACACGACCTTATGGAATAAGAACTCTTAAAACTTTGAGAGGTGTGGAAGAGAACCACGATGGCTCCGAGTTTGAAGGCGTTTTCTTGGATGAGTTCTTGAGGAATTATGTACATTATCCTGAATACGTGGCCAATATTATAGAGAGCAGACTTATAAATAGCGGAGTTTCTCTTCCTCGAAATTTTAAATTGCATGATTTGTTTGAGGTGCAGAGCAATGCTGAAATTCTTGAAATGGTGGCAGCAAAAAAAGACAAACATAGTCGATCATATATGGATAAACTGAGAAGTAATTTGAAGAAACTTTCTCTCAGTGAAGAGAACATCTCAGCCATTTTAGAAAACATTGCTTATCCAAATAACATTTTGGTTGAACGCACAAGTGTTATGCTCATGTATAGTGCTATCAAAGAAAACAAGGATAGTTCTGCAGAACTCTTTATTGAAGCATCACGCAAAATCAGTCGTTCGGCGCATGCTTATTCAGAGGGTAAATGTAAAGACACCTTGCATGCCACAAAACTGGATAAATTTAAACAAGATTTGATTGATAATCTTGCACGTGAAGGTCGTGTTGATATCCCTTATAATGGATTGGAGAGATTGATTGATTTATCTTGCGGTACGCCTCGCACTATTTTGTGTTTATTAAAGGCTGCGTTCAACAATCAGTACTTTAATACAGGTAAGGCGCCTTTTGAGGAGGGACGAAAACTAACAGTCAAATCACAACGAATCGGCATAGAAAATACGCATGATTGGTTTTTTGAGGAAAATCGAATACCATCAATGGCTCAAGCTAGAGCTACTGATGCTGTGATAAGAATTGGTGATTATCTAAGATCTGTAAGATTTTCAGACTTACCGCCTCAATGTAGTATCAATATATTTACGTTGAATGTTAGTGAGTTATCGCCAGAGGCCAGGAGTGTTTTTGAATTACTAGTAAGTTATTCTTATATAGTACAAACAGATGAGAGAAGGCAAATAAACTCTGATAACAAGACACATGTATATCGCCTGAATACCATCTTGTTCCCCAAATATGAACTTGCTTTAAGTAAAAGAGGAGCAATCAATCTTTCCGCGGCTGATGCAGAGCTATTCTTTAACCTTGAAAAGAAAGATGAGTACGAACAATTTGTTACTAACAAACTGCGAGGATACAACTTTCCGTTTGGTGGCAATACAGGAGAATCACAAATGTCATTTGATTTATTTAAAT
>OJSE01000171.1_pt1 | contig 94855 bp, 77 predicted proteins | sample 1599351 | NCBI WGS metagenome assembly OJSE01 (sample SAMN04168656, study PRJEB22393) | human gut metagenome | biome: human gut microbiome; feature: stool | host: Homo sapiens | collected 2014-03-17 | reverse complement strand
GAGGGGAAGGGGAACCTTTCTTCAGAAAGGTTCCCCTTCCCCTCCCCAAACCCCTCCCTTTCCCCTCCCAAGACTTTCGACTGGTGGGGAGGCGGCGCGGCGGGAGTCCGTTCCGGCGTGAGTGGGAAAAATTGTTTGCGAATAAGAAAGCCGTCCGAATATCTTTCGGGCGGCTTTTGTTTTTGGGAAGGCTGGCGGCGAGGTATGAAGCCGTTATTTCCTCTTGAGCCTGTTGGGGGAGAAGGGCTTTTGCCGACAGGGAAACACGGCGGAAGGGATTCGATAAGGTCAAAAGTCTTTGAGGAGGATGGGGGAGGTTTGGAGGGGGAGGGGGAAACTTTCTTTAGAAAGGTTCCCCTTCCCCCTCCAATCTTTAATCACCACCAAAACGTCTCCCGCAGTACATCCTTCCGATAGCGGTCATAGGTGGCCATCATGCCGCAGAAGACGGGAAAGGCCGCGGCGGGAAGAACGGAAACGGGCAGATTCAGGGGCAGGCCGATGTACCAGAGGGCGAGCCCGTCGATGAGGATGGCGGCGAAGCCCAGCCAGCACCGCCCGAGAAGGGAAAAAAGTCCGGCCTGAAACAGCGCCTTCCAGATAATGCTCATGTTCAGCCATGCATAGGCGGTTCCGAAACCAAGCCCGATATACAGGCGCTCGGTGTGGAACGAGCCGTACAAAAAGACGGCGGCAAAAGTGAGGAAGGCGAGCAGAGCCCAGAAGCCGCGCCCGAGGCAGAACAGCAGGACAAAGAGCAGGGCGAGGGCTTGAAGGGCTTGATAATACGGTGTGTAGGCCTCAATGAGGATGTCCGTGAGGGCGGAGGCGTCCGTGGGCAGGATGAGCGGGGCGTACAAAAACAGGCCCACGGCGAGGAGCACGATGCCTTTGCGCCAAAGGCCGAAGAGGAAAAAGGCGAACGGGCCGAGCAGGTAGGCCCAGACATTGAAGAGCAGGGCGGGGCTGACGGAAGGCCGGAAAAAGGGAACGCCAAAAAAGCGCCCGGTAAGGGTGCTGGAGGCGATGGCCTCAAAGCGGCTGTTCCCGGGCGGAGCGTTTGCCCCGTCGGTTGCTGGGGTCATTTCCGGTCCTTGCGCTTGCGTTGCCGGATGGCGAGCGTCAGGCCCGCAAGCGCGCCCCCGATCATGCCTACGCCGAAGGCTCTGGGAAGGCTGTCGGAAAAACCGGCGAGCGCGTACAGGACGCCCATAGAACCGCCGATGAGAATGCCGCGGAGAAGAAAATGTCGCATGATATCCCTGTCTCTAACGATTTCTGAGTATAGGACTCTTTTCTCTAGGTACGGTACATGCTACCGTCCGACCGAAACGAGATCTTTTGAGTAGTCGATGCGGCGGCGGCATGTCAATGCGCATCGGCCGGTGCGGCGTTAGGGAAACGGATAACGTAAGGAATAGCTGATGAAATCTCCAGTTGGTACCCCTCTGTCGTTGATGGTGTCCGTGTGCACGCTGTTTGCCCTGCTGCTTGTGGGCGGGTGCAAGTCAGAGGAGAAGGGCCGGACGGCCTCGCTTCCCCCGCCGCTCGTGGGCGTTATGACCGTCGAGGAGCGCAACGTCCCGGTCAGTTTCACCTATGCGGGGCAGACGGAAGGTTCCCGCGCCGTCGAAGTACGGGCGCAGGTTTCAGGCATCCTCATGCGCCGCGCTTATGACGAAGGGCAGTATGTCAAGCAGGGGCAGCTGCTGTTCGAGATCGAGCCGGATACCTACAGGGCGGCGCTCCGTCAGGCCAACGGCGTCATGGAACAGGCGCAGGCCAAGTTCACGCAGGCCCGCCAGAACCTGAACCGTGTTCTTCCGCTGTACAAGAAAAACGCCGTCAGCCAGAAGGACCGCGACGACGCTCAGGCCGCTTATGACAGCGCCAAGGCCGACCTCGATTCCGCCAAGGCCGCCGTGAGCGAAGCGGAAATCAAACTCAGCCACGCCTATGTGACCGCCCCGGTCGCCGGGTTCGCCAGCCGCGAATACCGTACGGTCGGCAACCTCATCACCGCCGGTTCGCAGGACGGCAGCCTTCTGACCGTGGTGAACCAGAACGATCCCATCTACGCCAACTTCGCTATCCCGAGCCCGCAGTTCATGCGCCTGCGCGCGCTGCAGGAACAGGGCCGCCTCAAGTCCGACGGGACCGTGGCCGAGATCACCCTCGCGGACGGGACGGTTTATCAAACGAAGGGCGTGATCACTTTCATCGACAAACAGGTCAACACCAATACCAGCGTGGTCGCGGCCCGGGCCGAGTTCGTCAACCCGGATCTGTTCGTCCTTCCCGGCCAGTTCGTGCGCGTCACCCTTTCCGGCATGGAACTGGTCAACGCCATCCTGATCCCGCAGCAGGCCGTCATCCAGACGCAGAAGGGCAGTATGGTCGTCGTGATAGGCGAGGGCGACAAGGCTGAAATGCGCCCGGTGGACCTTGGCGACAATTACGGCGACAGTTTCCTGCTGAACAAGGGCGTGAAGGCTGGTGAGCGTATCGTGGTGGAAGGCGGCAACAAAGCCGTTCCCGGCCAGCCCGTGCGGATTCAGCAAGCCTCCGTTCAGGATGCGAAGCTGCCGGATCAGCCCGTCGGCACAGGCTCCGATTCCGGCAAGGCCGAATAGGGGAGCGCTATGGAAAACAAACAAACCCCGGCGCCGGAACAGGCTCCCGAAATCAAGGAAGGCTTTTTCCTCCGCCGTCCGATCTTTTCCACGGTTATCTCGCTCATCATTACGCTGGTGGGCGCGATCGCCATTTCAGTGCTGCCCGTTGAACAGTATCCCGACCTGACCCCGCCGCAGGTGGAAGTCAACGCGACCTATACCGGCGCGAGCGCCAACGTCATCGCTGAGACCGTGGCTTCGCTGCTCGAAAGCCAGATCAACGGCGTCGATAACATGATCTACATGAACTCGGTCAGCTCGGGGACCGGAAGCATGAGCCTGACCGTGTCCTTCAATGTGGGCACGGATCCGGACCAGGCGACCATCGACGTGAACAACCGGGTTCAGCTTGCGCTGGCGCAGCTTCCGCAGGAAGTGCAGCGCATGGGCGTCTCGGTGCTCAAAAAGTCGTCCTCCATGCTCCAGATCATCTTCCTGACCTCGCCGGATCAGCGGTACAACACCATCTATCTCAGCAACTACGCATTGCTGAACATCGTCGACGAGCTGAAACGCCTTCCCGGCGTGGGCGATGCCAAAAACTTCGCGGCGCAGGACTATTCCATGCGGGTGTGGCTCAAGCCCGACGTGATGAGCCAGCTCGGGGTCACGCCCGAGGACATCGCCACCGCCTTGCGGGATCAGAACGCCCAGTTTGCGGCGGGCCGCATGGGCGCTGAGCCCATGTCCCCCGGCGTGGGCGTGACGTGGCAGATCACCACGCAGGGCCGCCTGACCACCCCGGAACAGTTCGGCGACGTCATCCTCCGCACGCAGCCGGACGGCTCCATCCTCCGCCTCAAGGACGTGGCGACCATCGAACTCGGCGCGCAGAGCTACGATTTCGTGGGCAAGTACAACGGCCTCGACGCCGTGCCCATCGGCATCTACCTCTCGCCGGGCGCGAACGCCCTTGCCACCGCCGAAGTGGTCAAGGCCAAGATGGAGGAACTGTCCAAAGAGTTCCCTGTGGGCGTGGCTTACAGCATCCCCTACGATACCACGACCTTCGTGAAGATTTCCATCGAGGAAGTGGTGAAGACGCTTTTCGAGGCGATGGTGCTGGTGTTCCTCGTGGTGTACCTGTTCCTCCAGAACTGGCGCGCTACGCTGATCCCCTGCCTCGCCGTGCCCGTATCCATCGTGGGGACGTTCGCGGGCATGTATGCCCTTGGCTTCTCCATCAATACCCTGACCATGTTCGGCCTTGTGCTTGCCATCGGCATCGTGGTCGACGACGCCATCGTCGTGCTCGAGAACGTGGAGCGGCACATCAGCGACGGGCTGCCGCCGCGCAAGGCGACCGCCAAGGCCATGCAGGAAGTGACGGGCCCGGTTATCGCCATCGTGCTGGTGCTGTGCGCCGTGTTCATCCCCGTGGCCTTCACCGGCGGCATGGCGGGCCGCATGTACCAGCAGTTCGCCATCACCATCGCGGTGTCCGTGGTCATCTCGGGCGCGGTGGCCCTGACCTTCACTCCCGCCCTGTGCGCCCTGCTGCTCAAGCCGGGGCATGGGGAGCCCAACGTTTTCTTCCGCAAATTCAACGGATGGTTTGAAGGGCTCACCGGAAAATACGTCAGCATCGTGAAGCTGCTGCTCCGGCGCAGCCTGCTTGCCGTGGGGCTGTTCGTGCTTGTGCTCGTGGGCATCGGCGGCGTGTTCGAGCGCGTGCCGGGCGGGCTCGTTCCCGATGAGGACCAGGGGTATCTTATCGCGCTCATGACCATGCCCGACGGCGCGGCCATCAGCCGCACGTCCGCCGTGGTGGAAAAGCTCGACAAGGCCATCATGGCCGATCCGCTGGTCGCGGACGTGATGAGCTTCTCCGGCATGGACGCCGTGAGCGGCGCGGCCAAGACCAACGTGGCGACGTTCTTCTTTACCCTCAAGCCGTGGGGCGAACGCAAGGCCCCCGGCGACAGCTCCTTTGATCTTGCCCGCAAGCTGTACGGCATGGGCTTTGGTCTGGAGCAGGGTTCGTTCATCGCCTTCAACCCGCCGCCGATCAGCGGCATGAGCAACACCGGCGGCTTTGAGATGTGGTTGCAGGACCGCAACGGCAGGGGGAGCGTGGAGCTTTCCGACGTTGCGCAGAAACTCGCGGAAGCGGCGAACAAGCGGCCCGAGCTGCAAGGCGTGAGTACCTCGTTCACGGTCAACGCGCCGCAGCTTTTTGTCGAGCTTGACCGCGAGAAGGCCCGCACCCTCGGCGTGAACGTGTCCGATGTCTTCCAGACGATGCAGGCGACGTTCGGTTCCTCCTACATCAACGACTTCAACCTCTACGGGCGGACGTTCCGCGTCTACACGCAGTCGGAAAAGGATTACCGCGCGCGGCCGGAAGATCTGGCGGAAGTGTACGTCCGCAACAAGCAGGACGAGATGATCCCCCTGACGGCCCTGATCAACGTGAAGCCCACGTCCGGCCCTCAGACCGTGGAGCGCTTCAACAACTTCCAGGCCGCCAAGTTCATGGGCAACCCCGCCACGGGCTACAGTTCCGGGCAGGCCATGACGGCGATGGAGGAAGTGGCCAAGGAAGTGCTGCCGGACGGGTACACCATCGCGTGGTCCGGCTCGTCGTATCAGGAAAAGCTGGTCAGCAGCGGCGGTTCTCTCGTTTTCGTGCTCGCGCTGGTCATGGTCTTCCTGATCCTCGCCGCGCAGTATGAAAGCTGGTCGCTCCCGCTCACCGTGCTGACCGCCGTGCCGTTCGGCGTGCTCGGGGCCATCACCGCCATCTGGCTGCGCGGCATCTCCAACGACGTGTATTTTCAGGTCGCCCTTGTGACGCTGATCGGCCTGTCGGCGAAAAACGCCATCCTGATCGTGGAATTTGCCGTCGAGCAATACCGTAACGAAGGCAAGGACGCGGTGCACGCGGCCGAAGAAGCCGCCCGTCTGCGTTTCCGGCCCATCGTGATGACTTCGCTGGCCTTCATCCTCGGCTGCGTGCCCCTTGCCGTCAGTACGGGCGCGGGCGCGGCCAGCCGCCACGCCATCGGCACCAGCGTCATCGGCGGTATGCTCGTTGCGACCCTTGTCGCGCCGTTGTTCGTGCCCTTCTTCTTCCGCTGGATCATGAGGGCCTCTGAAAAGCTTATGGGCACGGGAAAGAAGGAAGAGTAAAATCGAGGGAGGGCAAAAGGCCGTCCCTTCCCGCCCCGCCTCCCCAGGACTTTTGTAATGGAGGCAAGGGGCATATATTGGCTCATCGTTGCATTGCACGGCATCACGCCGGAGGAAATCGAAGACATTCCTGACGCCTTCGGAGCGGCGGGGGACGCGGCGCAGCCGTGGCCCACGCCGCGCTGAGGGGGTCCGGGGGGCATCATTCCCCCCGGGCAGGTCCGGGCGGCAGCCCGGCCGCCGGAGGCATTCTCCCGAGGAGAGAACACATGCGTATTTTTGTCGTAGGACTGATGATGCTTGGCTTGGCTGGGTGCTCGTTCGCGCCGGACTACCAGCGTCCCCAAATGGAATTGCCGCAGGCGTGGAAAGATCCCGGAAAGGGCGAACAGCTTGACGAACAGTGGTGGAAGCGCTTCGACGATTCCACGCTGAACGCGCTGGTTCAGGAGGCGCTGATCGCCAACCGCGACATCGCGGCCGCCGTGGCGCGGGTCGACTACGCGCGGGCGCAGCTTGGCGTGGCGCGTGCGGAACTGCTCCCGCTTTTGAGCGGGCAGGCGCAGGGGACGCAGACCTGGGTGGACAACACCAAGATCACGAACGGCTCGCAGTCGCCGTTCTCGGCGGGCTTCGGGGCGACATGGGAACTTGACCTCTGGGGCAAGCTCCGCAACGCCAAGGAAGCCGCCATGTATCAGGTGCTCGGAACCGAAGCGGCGCAGCGCGGCATGAGGCTCTCCATCGCGGCGCAGACCAGCAACGCCTACTTCCTGCTGCGGAGCCTTGATCTCCAGCTCTCGACCGCCGAGCGGACGGTCAAGACGCGTACGGATGCGCTCAGGATTTACACGGCCCGTTATGAACAGGGCCTCATCAGCGAACTGGACTTGAGCCGCGCCAAGACGGAAGTGGAAACCGCCAAGACGGCCCTTTACCAGACGCGCATTTCCCGCGATGCGGCGGAAAGCGCCCTGGAAGCCCTGCTCGGACGCTCGCCCAAGGACATCATGGATGGCACCGTGCAGCGCGGCATGACGCTGGAATCCATCCCAACGCCTCCGGTCATCCCGGCGGGCGTGCCTTCCGATCTGTTGGAACGCCGCCCGGATATCCAGCAGGCCGAGATGTCCGTCAAGAGCGCCAACGCCAACATCGGCGTCGCCAAGGCCGCATGGTTCCCGGCCATTTCGCTGACCGGCCTCTTCGGCGTGGTCAGCCCCGAACTGCATACCCTGATGAGCAATCCGCTCCAGACGTGGAGCTACGGCGGAGCGGCTTCCGTGCCGCTGCTTGATTTCGGGCGTGTGAAGTACGGCGTCGAAGCCGCCGAGGCGAAGCAGCGCGAATCGCTGGCGACCTATGAAAAGACCGTTCAGGGTGCCTTCAAGGAAATGCGCGACGCCCTGACCCGCCAGCAGGAGATGAGCAATGTCGTCGCCTCGCTGGAACGCATGGTCAAGGAGTTGCGGCTTTCCGTGGAGCTGGCGAATACGCGTTACGACAACGGCTATTCCTCGTATCTGGAAGTGCTGGACGCGGAACGCTCGTTGTTCGACAGCGAAATGCAGCTCGCCGCCGCGCGCAGCGAACGCCTGTCGTCCATCGTGAATGTCTGCCTCGCGCTTGGAGGCGGCTGGAAGTAGCCTGAAGAAACGCTGTCGTGGAAGGGCCTCTCTCCGGAGAGGCCCTTTTCGTTCCTGAGGCGCGGCGCCGAAGACAGTAGGCTGTACGCGGGGGGAGGCCCTTTTTTCCGGCGGGCCTTTTTTCTTCAAAGGCGGTTCTCTATACGCTGGGGAGCGCGTTTTTTCATGGCGCCCTTCTCCCTCCCGGAGGCGCGCCGTTTTCCCTTCCGCATGTTTGTACTGGACAAACGGGGGGATTGGCTGTAGTTATCCACAGATTACGTTTTTCACTTTGAGGAGTACTATCATGGCCCATAAGAAAATCGAGCGTAAGAAGGAACTTGATCGTCGTCGCAAGCGTCGCGCCGAGCGCATCAAGGCCCGCATTCACGAAGCTCAGGCTGCTGCCAAGAACAGCAAGTAAGTCTGGCGATCTTTCTTGTGCCGGAGCCCCGGCACGAAGCAGCGGATGCGCCCCGGCGCTTCCGCTGTTTCTCCTTTGTCCGAATTCCGGGAAATCGTCAGGTTTTCCGGTTGTTTTGTCAGTAAAGGCCGCTTGGAGCGGTCCTGAATGCCCTTGGTGGAGCGAGTCGATGCCGATTTACGAATACCGTTGCCGGAAGTGCGGCAACGTGTTTGAAGAATGGGTAAAAACGTTTGATTCTCCGGAGCTTGAGCCCTGCCCCAAGTGCGGCGGCGATGCCGAACGGATCATGTCCAATACGTCTTTTAAGCTTGAAGGCGGCGGCTGGTTCGCGTCCTGCTACGGCGGGAAAGCGTCCGGTTCCGCCAGTGATGCCGCCCCGGCTGCGGACGCGGCCCCGGCAAAGGCTGACGCGGCCCCCGCGAAGGCGGAGGCGGCTGCCTCCGGTTCGGGTGGAGGTTCCAAGGCGGCTACGGCCTGATTTCTTGCGGCGTGGGCGTTTGCCCGCGCCGTTTTCTTACTCTTTTTGTGAGGAGATCCCATGATTGAACGCTATACCCGCCCGGAAATGGGCAAAATCTGGACGCCCGAGAACCGCTATCAGGCTTGGCTGCGTGTTGAGCTGGCCGTGTGCGAGGCGTGGAACCGCGTCGGCGAAATTTCCGATGCCGATATGGAAACGCTCCGCAAAGAAGCCGATTTTACCGTCGATCGCGCCTTTGTCGACCGCGCCAACGAAATTGAGGAAACCACCCGTCACGACGTCATCGCCTTCCTGACCGCCATTGAAGAGAAGGTCGGCCCCGTTTCCCGGTTCATCCATCTGGGCTGTACGTCTTCCGACATCGTGGATACCGCCGGTTCGTTGCTCATGGTGGAAGCCGGCGAACTGATCCTCAAGGCGTTCGACCGCGTCCTCGCCGTGCTCAAGAAGATGACGCTGGAGCATCAGGGGCTGCTTTGCATGGGCCGCACCCACGGCATCCACGCCGAGCCCACCAGCTTCTCGCTCAAGATGGCGGGCTTCTACGCCGAATTCAAGCGCGACCGTGCCCGTTTCGCCGCCGCCCTCGACGACATGCGCGTGGGCAAACTCTCCGGGGCCGTGGGGACGTACACCGTGCTTTCGCCGGAAGTGGAAGCCATCGTGTGCGGCCTGCTCGGCCTCAAGGTGGATGAAGTGTCCACGCAGGTCATCCAGCGCGACCGCCACGCCGCCTATTTCACGGCGCTGGCCGTGACCGCCGGGACCATCGAGCGCCTCTGCGTCGAGCTGCGCCATCTCCAGCGTACCGAAGTCCGCGAAGTGGAAGAAGGTTTCGGCAAGGGACAGAAAGGTTCCTCCGCCATGCCGCACAAGAAGAACCCCATCTCCGCCGAGAACATGACCGGCCTGTCCCGCCTCATCCGCACCAACGCGCTGGCGGCGCTGGAAAACCAGGCGCTCTGGCATGAACGCGACATCAGCCATTCCTCTGTGGAGCGCGTGATCATGCCCGACTCCACGATCCTCACGGATTACGTGCTGCACCGCCTTTGCCGCCTGCTCGAAGGGCTGCGCATCATGCCCGAGAACATGGCCCGCAATATGGAGTGCTCGTTTGGCCTCTATTTCTCGCAGCGTGTGCTCACCGCGCTCATCGAGACGGGCATTCCGCGTCAGGAAGCCTACGTCATGGTGCAGCGCAACGCCATGAAGAGCTGGGAGACCCGTCAGCCGTTCCCGGAACTCATCAAGGCCGATCCCGAAATCAACAGCCGCCTCAGCGAGGAGACCTTCGCCGGGCTGTTTGATCCCCAGTTCTATCTCCGCCACGAAGGCGACATCCTCAAGCGCGTGTTTGAGGAATAGGAGACTTGGAGGGGGAAAACCTTCTGGAGAAGGGCTTCCCTTTCCCCCCTCCAAACCACCCCTTTCCCTCCTAAGGCTTTTGTAATGGGGGAGGGGAGTGGCCGCGATTTGACGGAAGGGCTTTTTTTCGTTTTTCTGAACTTCTTCCGCGCCGCCTCCCCACCAGTCGAAAGTCTTGGGAAAATGAGGGGAGGAGGTCCGGGGGAGGGGAGAAGGAAGCCTTTCTCCATAAAGGTTCCTTCTCCCCTCCCCCGGTTCCACACTTACCACCACAGGAGCCACCATGCGCGAACTCAAAAAGCGCCTCGCCAAGATTCTGATCGAACGTTCCTACCGCGAAGGGGATTTCACCCTCGCTTCGGGCCGCAAGAGCGACTACTATTTCGACTGCCGCCAGACCGCGCTGCACCCCGAAGGGTCGTGGCTCATCGGTACGCTGTTCAACGAGCTGCTGGCCGATCTGGACATCAAGGGCATCGGCGGCATGACGCTCGGCGCCGACCCGCTGATCTCCGCCACCACCGTCATTTCGCATGAAAAGGGCCGTCCGCTCGCCGGGCTCATCGTGCGTAAGGAATCCAAGGGCCACGGCACCAACCAGTATGTGGAGGGCCTGTCCAACTTCAAGCCCGGCGATCCCGTGGCGATGGTCGAAGACGTGGTCACGACCGGCGGTTCGCTGCTGAAGGCGTGCGAGCGCGTGAAAGACGCGGGCCTGAACGTGGTTGCCGTGTGTACCGTGCTTGACCGTGGCGAAGGCGGCCGTGAAGCCATCGAAGCCGCGGGATACCAGCTCCGCGCGCTGTTTACCCGTCCCGAACTGGTCGAGCTTGCCAAAGAAGACTAGCCGGACGCATTGACGCTTGTGATGAGGCCCCTCGGAGGAATCCCCGGGGGGCTTTTTGTTTGGCGGGCAGGGAAAAGAATAAGGGGGTCGACAAAAAAGTGGGAGGGACGCAGGATAACGGCTTGGGTTTTTGCGAAAAGGAGATTTTCATGCCGTTTGAATGTGTTTCCATGAGGGTGTGGGGCTGTACCGCGCTGTTGCTCGCTGGCTTGATGTGCGTGCCGGAGGCAAGGGCATGGGAGGCCGTGACGGATGGGCTGCCTGATCAGGCGGTGGTGGCCGTGGACAAGTCGCGTCAGCGTTTTTTCCTCATGGAGAAGGGGAAATCCCGCGATTATCTGTGTACAACCGGGCAGGCGCAGGGCGACAAACAGGTACGCGGCGACTTGAAGACGCCGGAGGGCGTTTATTTTGTTGTGCGGAAGCGGACGGAACGGCTGGATTTTGAGGAGTACGGCGGGGAAGCTTATATCCTTGACTACCCGAATCCCGTGGATCGGCTGCGCGGCAAGACAGGATCGGGGATTTGGGTGCACAGCCGGGGCAGGGCGATCACGCCGTTTGAAAGCCGGGGATGCGTCGTCCTGAACCTCAAGGATATCGCCGAAGTCGGGCCGGAACTGAAGCGGGGGACACCCGTGCTTATCGGCGAACGGGTGGAAATCGCGCCCCGGAAGGACGCCGTATGCGAAGTGGAGGAACGCACCCGTGGCTGGCGCGCGGCTTGGCGCCGCGGCGAGGCCGGGGACGGGTTCATTGCGCCGGAACGTGCCGCATCCATAAGGAAGGTAGAGCGCCAAGAAAAGCGTGTACGGGTCACATTCGGGCCTGTCCGGGCTCTGGAAGGGCCGGGGTATGTGGTCTCGTGGTTTGCCCAGCGCACGGCTTCGCCCGACGGAGGCGCGGAGACGGGGGTACGCCGCCTCTATTGGGAGAAACAAGGCGACGGCGAATACCGCATCGTCGGAATGGCATGGGCCGACTAGCGTTTTTGGGCTTTGAAACAGTGGTATTTCAACTCAATGTTCCTCCGTTCCCGGCGTCAAATGGCCGGGAATTCCGGAATGGAAGACGTCCTGTCCAGCCCGTATTTTTTCAGCAGTTCATAGAAATGCCCGCGTGAAACGCCGGCAATCCTGGCGGCGCGGCGGACGTCTCCCTGACAGGCGGCGAACAGCCCGGCGATGTAATCGCGTTCGGCTTTGGCCTTCATGTCGCGCAGGGTGGGGAAGGTTTCGGGCTTCCGGGGCTGCGTGGAGGGTTCTTGTTCCGGGAGAGGGGCGGTCGGCGCGGATTCCTCTGGCTCGGAGAGGTGCACAAGCCGTTTGCGGGCCAGTTCGATGCGGATTTCCGTGGGCAGGTGCCGGGTAAACAGCTGGGTGCCGTCCCCCGCTGCTGCGCAGGCCCGTTCGATGGTGTGGCGCAGTTCGCGCACGTTGCCGGGCCACGAATAGTCCGCCAGCATCGCGTAACAGTCGGGAGTCAGCTCCTTGTTCGGGAGTTCGTGGCGCTGGCAGTAGCGTGCGGTGAAGTGCTCGGCGAGCAGGGGGATATCTTCGGCGCGGCGGCGGAGCGGCGGCACATGGATGGTCATGCCCCGCAGCCGGAAGCGGAGATCGCTCCGGTAGAGGTCCATGCCCACCATGTCGTCGAGATCCCGGTTGGTTGCGGCGACGAGGCGGAAATCGCTTTCCACTTCGCGCACTTCGCCGACGGGACGGAAGCGGCGCAGCTCCAGCGCCCGCAGGAACGCGCCCTGCACGGGGAGGGGCAGTTCGCCCACTTCGTCAAGGAACAGCGTGCCGTGGTCGGCGGCGGCGAGAAGACCCTCGCGCGCCCTGTCGGCTCCGGTGAACGCGCCCCGGGCGTGTCCGAACAGATGCGCCTCTACCAGCGTTTCTGGCAAGGTGGTACAGTCTACGGTGACGAACGGGCCGGACGCCCGCAGGCTGTTGGCGTGCAGGGCGCTGGCGAACAGTTCCTTGCCGGTCCCGGTTTCCCCGGTGATGAGTACGTTGACGTTGCTCGCGGCGGCTTCCCGCAATGCTTCCAGCGCTTCGGCCAGCGCGGGGCTTTTCCCGATGATGTCGGGATGCCGCAGCAGGCTGCGGGACTGGCTGTCCCGGCTGTTTCGCCATTGCACGGCCTGCGTGAGCGCCTTCGAGAGATCGCGGACGCGGAGCGGTTTGACCAGATACTCCCACGCCCCGGATCGCAGGGCCGCCTCGGCGGCGTCGGCGTTGCCATGCCCCGTAATGATGATCACATCCGGACGGCCCGGAAGCTGTGAAAAGGTCTCCACATGGGCGAGCCCGTCCCCGTCCGGGAGCAGTACATCCAGCAGTACGATGTCCACGCCGCGCTGCGCGAGGTCTTGCCCTTCTTTGATGGAGGCGGCGGTGAGCACTTCGTGCCCGAGGGACTCCCCCACATCGGCCACGAGTACCCGGATCAGGCTTTCGTCATCGACAACAAGGATACGGGCCATATTTACGCCCCGCAGTGTTTACGAAGAGCGGCGGAAGCCCGTTCCAGCGCTTCGATGGTGGTGCGCAGCAGGGCGGCAAAGTCCTGTCCGGCCGGGGACGCGGCGGCCTGCTCCAGATCGGAGCTGGCCTTGCGCAGGCTCTCAAGGTGCAACATGCCCGCGCCGTTTTTGAGGCTGTGCGCCTGACGCCGCAGCTCGGGGCAAAGTTCGGGAAGCGTTTCCGGTGACAGGGCGAAGCGTTGCAGATTGGCCCGGATGTTGGGCTCCTCGCCGAGGAAGATCCCCGCCAGCCGCTTGAGGAGGGCTTCACCGCCCAGAGCATCCAGCGCGGCGGCGGGATCGAAGACGTCGGCGGGCTGTTCAGCGGGTTCGGATGCGGGCATGGGCGTTTCCTCTTGTTCCTTGCGGGTGAATAGGAGCAGGTCGGCCACGACGGAGGCCAGCTTTCCGGCCTGTACGGGCTTGAGCAGCCAGCGGTTGATCCCCATGCGGCGGAACGCCTGTTCGTCGCCGGGGTCCAGCGTGGCGGTCAGCACGAGGATCGGGGTCTCCGGCGCGACGCCGAGTTCCCCGGAACGGATTTGCCCCGCGATGTCGAGCCCGGTCATGTCCGGGAGGCGCATGTCCAGCAGTACGGCGTCGGGTTGCAGTTTGCGGATGAGGTACAAGGCGTCCTCTCCGCTGCTCGCCATGTGCGCGGCATATCCGGCCTGCGTCAGCGCTTCGCTGAGGAACAGGGCCGTAACCGCCGTATCTTCAGCGACCACCAGCCGTCCGCTCGTCCCCGTTTCTGCGGGGCGGTCAGGCTGGGCGAGGGGGGAGGGAGAAGCGGGGCAAGGGGAGGCGGGCGTTTCCGGCAGGCCGTCCGAGTCGGCCGCCAGACGGAACAGGGCTGTGAAGGTGAATACGCTGCCCATGCCGGGCGTGCTGGAGAGCGTCAGGTCGCCGCCGAAGCGCCGCGCGATGTTGCGGGCGATGGCAAGCCCGAGGCCCACGCCGGTTTCGTGCTGATCGCCCGAATCCCGGACGCCGGAGCCCTGTTCGAAGCTCTCGAAGATGCGTTCCTGTTCTTCCGTGGGGATGCCCCTGCCGGTGTCGATGACTTGGAAGGACAGCGCGCACCGGCCCTCGGGGGCCTGCGATTCCGCCCGGGTGACGCGCAGGGTCACGGAACCCTTTTCCGTGAATTTCACCGCGTTGCCGAGCAGGTTGCCGAGCGCCTGACGCAGCCGGAAACCGTCGCCTACGAGCCTGTCGGGGACGGTGTCGTCCGTCACGAGCGAAAGCCGGATGTCCCGGCTGGCGCAGGCCGGGCGCAGCACGGCGATGCAGGCGCCGAGCTCGGCGCGCAGGGAGAACGGCGCGCAGCAGGTGGGCTGCCTGTCGGCCTCAAGCAGTGAATAGCGCATGATGCCGTCGACGACCGTAAGCAGGCTGTCGGTGGCCTTCCGGAGGTTGGCGAGCAGATAGCGGTGACGCGAATCCTGCGTTTCGCGTTCCAGCAGTTCGGTCATGCCGAGGATGCCGGTCAGCGGGGTACGCATATCGTGGGTCATGTTGGCGAGGAAGGCGCTCTTGGTGCGGTTGGCGGCTTCGGCAAGCTCCTTCTTGCGGTTGATCTGGAACGTGGCCCCGCCGATCCCCACCATGCCGATGATCCCGATGATCCCGAATGCGAGCCCGGTGGTGCGCTTGCGTTCGGTCGCCGCTGCAAAAAGGGGCTCGGCGGAGATGGATACGCTGATGCCGCCGAGCACGTCGCCGACCTTCTTGTCCTGATGGCACTGGATGCAGCTTTCCTTGGCGGGCAGGGCGGCCATATAGCGGTAACGCATACCCTCCTTGTCGGAAACGAGATCGAAAAGCTCGTGCCTGTCCTTTTCGAAAGAGAGCAGGGCCCCGGTTTCCCACTGATCGGCCCGGTTTTCCGGACGCTTCGGGGACAGGCTGGAAATGCGGAAGCTCGCCAGCGTGGAGGTGAAGCTTTCCGCGATCTGCCGGGTCATATAGGCGGGGTTGACCTTCACGAGGGTCGTGCCTCCCTCGGCGCGGAGGGTGCGCTCCTCCTCCGGCAGCCACGGGTTGGCGGGGCAGCCGGGGTGTTCGCGGACCCAGACGCCGCCGTTGTTGGCGTTCCAGTCGCGGGTATCCACGATGCTGGAAAAGAGCGTCGCGGTCTGGATGCGGGCCAGTCCCGTGGTATACTCGTCCTCGCGCTGGGCGGTCCAGCGGAACAGCGTGAACAGCAGCAGCCCCCAGAGCAGGGTGATCAGCAAGGGAAGGCGCAACACGCGCCATGAGAACGTGGACATGAAAGGCTCCTCTGTGGAACGGAGGCAGGGGAATCCGTGAGGCCGGTTGCCCGTATCCCGGAACTTCCGGACGGCTTGCCCGGTTCCTGCCGCTCCCGCGCCGTGTCTTCTCTTGATCCGGTGGATCGGCTCCAGGCTTGTGATAAAATAGGAACCATTCTGAACAGGTTGTCTGAATCGGACAAACTGTCAGCTTTTTCTGACTAGCTGTCATAAAAATCATACTGTAGCAAGGGAAAAGGAAGAATGAGAATGCTCCTCATCTTCACCTCTCCCGTATCATTTGTTATTTCAAGAGGATTGCGCTTTGTACGAAAAGGCGCAATCCCGGCACGGTTTTTGATAGAAGGCATAAGAGGATTGCCGTTCGCGGCGCGCCGGGAGACGGCCCGCCAAAGCGGTTTTGGTATCTGTTGCAAGAGGAGGCAAGAATGTCTGAGGTGTCACCCCGCAAGTGCCCGTGGTTGAAGATACTGCTGGGCGGCGTTGCGCTGGGCGTGCTCGTGCTGGCAGGGCTGGCGTGGGGTATGCGGGTGACGGATGCGCGTCCCTTCTGTTCCAGTTGTCATATCATGGAACAGGCCGCACGGACGCACAAGCTGTCCCCCCATGCCAAGCTGGCTTGCAACGAATGTCACGCTCCGACGGCGTTGCTGTCGAAGTTGCCCTTTAAGGCGAAGGAAGGCGCCAGGGATTTCTACATGAATACCTTGGGCGATGTGGACCTTCCCATCGTGGCGGGCATGGCGACGAAGGACGTCGTCAACGCGAACTGCAAGGCCTGTCATTTTGCAACCAACGAGAATGTCGCCAGCATGGACGCCAAGCCCTACTGCGTCGACTGTCACCGTAGTGCGCAGCACATGCGCATGAAGCCCATCAGCACAAGGATGGTGGCCGATGAATAGCCGAGTATTTTACACTCTGATCAGGTTGGCGGTGGTGTGCGCCGCCCTGGGACTTGCCGCGGGCTGCGACGACGTGTCCACAGCCGAATTGAAGACCCCGGTCTACAAGACGGGCTTGAAGGACTCCGACGACAACAAGACCTCGGCGTTTCGCAAGGACTTTCCCCTTCAGGCCGCCAGCTACGACCGCAACAACGAATCCACGTTCATGAGCAAGTATAAGGGCTCCGTCAACTTCATGAAGAACGACGACGTGGATCCCCTGCCCGAAGGCTACAAGCAGGCGGCCCAGCCCTACCTCAAGAACCTGTGGCTCGGCTATCCCTTCATGTACGAATACCGTGAAGCGCGCGGCCACACGTATGCGATCCACGACATCCTCGAAATCGACCGCATCAACCGGTACGGTGAAAAGGGCGGGATGCCCGCCACCTGCTGGAACTGCAAGACCCCCAAGATGGTGCAGTGGATCAAGCAGTACGGCGACGATTTCTGGGCCAAGGACTTCAACCAGTTCCGTACGGAAGTCACGGACGACGATTCCATCGGCTGCGCGACCTGCCACAACGCCGAAACCATGCAGCTCCAGCTCTACAGCGAGCCGCTCAAGGATTATCTGAAGTCCGTGGGCAAGGACCCCGCAAAGCTCCCCCGCAGCGAGATGCGTTCGCTCGTGTGCGCCCAGTGCCATGTGGAATACTACTTCAACGATCCCGGCCACGGCCCCACCAAGCGCCCTGTCTTCCCGTGGAAGAACGGCTTCACGCCCGAAGCCATCTACAGCGTGTATGAAGACAACGGCAATGTGGACATGCCCGGCTTCAAGGGCAAGTTCGCCGACTGGGTGCACCCCGTTTCCCAGACGCCCATGCTGAAGATGCAGCATCCCGACTATGAAACGTGGATCGACGGTCCGCACGGCGCCGCCGGTGTGGCCTGTGCCGACTGCCACATGCCGTACCAGCGCGAGGAAGGCAAGAAGATGTCCAGCCACTGGTGGACCTCGCCCCTGCGTGACCCCGAACTGCGCGCCTGCCGCCAGTGCCATGCCGACAAGACCGCGGCCTACCTGCGCGGACGCATCGAATACACGCAGGACAAGACCTATAAGCAGCTTCTCGTGGCGCAGGAATACTCCGTGCGCGCCCACGAAGCCGTGCGCCTTGCTCTCGAGTACACCGGAGAAAAGCCCGCCGATTATGATCAGCTGATCATCCGGGCCAAGGAAGCCGTCCGCAAGGGCCAGATGTTCTGGGATTTCGTGTCCGCCGAAAACAGCGTCGGGTTCCATAACCCCGCCAAGGCCCTCGACACCCTGACCAGTTCCATCACCCTGAGCCAGGACGCCATCAACGCGGCGCTCAAGGCCACCAACTACGGCATCGCGCCGAAGCTGGAAGGCGACATCAAGCAGATCGTGCCGCCCATCCTCAAGATGAGCCGCAAGCTCCAGCAGGACCCCGAATACCTCAAGACCCATCCGTGGTTCGCGTACCTGAAGCCCCTGCCGAAGGCCGACCAGATGTGGGAAGGCAACAAGAAGATCCAGTAGGCATATGATGAAGGGGGAATCCTCACCCAAAGGCGGAAGCCGGGGATTCCCCCTTTCCTCTCAACGCCATGAACGCATCATGCGGGTGAGAGGATACCCTCAAGACGGGGCGGCTGATCAGCCGTGCCCCCTTTGGCGACAGGCTCCTCCCCCTTTTTCTTCGGGAGAATCCCCTCCCGTTCACGTCATCCTCACTCCATAAACGGCAAGCCCTTCCGATGCATGACCGGAAGGGCTTGCCGTTTTGTTGACACGCCGCGTGCCGCGATGGGTGTTTCGTGGGGCAACAGCCCTACTTTGTTGGGGCGATGCGGCCTGTTCGCGGGGAACATTTTCCGGACGCGGGAGGGAAGCGCTATTTTTTCTCGCTGCCTACATCCACGGTCGTTTGGGAGGAATCCTCCTGACCCTCTTCGGCGGACGGAAGCGCGGCTGAGGCGTCCACATCCACGGCGGGAGGCAGGGCTCCTGGCTGGCCGCCGGGGACCGGGGGCAACATGCGCAGTTCCGTGGTCGGCGCGTGCTTGGTATCGAGGATGACCATGCCGGTACGTTCCAGCACTTCGTGGCGGAACGCGTATTCGGCTTCCATCTGCTTGGTTTTGTAGTGCATCCACGCCCGGACCACATAGCTGACCATCCAGGCCACGGCGAAGCCGCCCACGACCCAGATGGCGACCAGATGGAAATTTTCCCCGAGTTTCAGGAGCAGGCTCATCACCCCGTCGAGATAGTAGATCGCGGCGCACATGAGCACGAAGCCCGCGAACAGGATCACCGTGGGCGCTCCCCGGACCAGCGCGTAAAACGTCTGCATCCGCTGCGGGACGCCTTCGAGGTTCACGTCTTCGCCGCCGCGCGCCCCCCGGGAGAAGCCGAGGCTCACGAGGTTGACCAGCAGCATGGCGAGCACAGGGACCATAACCACGGCGACCAGATAGCCGATCCACGGGAATTGGAAGTGCGGCACGCCGCTGGACGAGGGCTGGGCGTTGGTGATGCTGATGATGATGGCGCCCACCGTTACCGCGAGCTCCATGAGGACGATGCCGATGACGAGGTAGAGGAATAAGGTTTTCTGCTCTTTTTCAGTGAATTGCTTGCCGAACAGCGTGTGGTGCTTCTGTTCCGCGCCGCTGTCCTGCGGGGTTTCGGGGGCATCTTTGGAGGCTTCGGCCTCCTTGCGCTCCGCATGTTCGTATTTGGAAAGGTTCATGTATGCTCCATTGCTTGGTGATGGATCTCATTGGTATGTTTTCGAAATGGGGTAGTATCATAAAGCCGTGCCGTCCGCCAAGGTATGGCCCGCCTCTTCACCGCTGGAGCGGCGGGTTCTTTGGGCCGCGTCGGCACGGTCATGGACTGCCGGAAGGGCTTATGATAACAGTAAGAGGCAGCAGAACCGAACGGCGTCCGCCGAGGGAACCAACCAGCTGTCGAGGAAAAATATTGTGTCTTCTCATAAGGTTATCAAGACAATTGCGGAAATCAACGAGCGTATCAAAAAAGGCCGGGCCGTTGTCCTCAACGCTGAGGAAATGACCGAGGCCGTCCGGCGCATGGGCCCGGAAAAAGCCGCCCGTGAAGTCGACGTGGTGACCACGGGCACGTTCTCGCCCATGTGCTCGTCCGGTTTGCTGTTCAACATCGGCCAGCCCGAACCGCCGAAAATCCGTACCACCCGGGTCTGGATGAACGACGTCCCCGCCTACGCCGGGCTTGCCGCCGTGGACGCCTATCTTGGCGCCACCGAACTGCCCGAGGACGATCCCCAGAACAAAGTCTATCCGGGCCAGTTCAAATACGGCGGCGCACACGTCATCGAAGATCTCGTAGCCGGGCGCAGCGTCCATCTGCGGGCGACCTCATACGGGACGGACTGCTACCCCCGCCGGTCCCTCGACCGTACCGTCACGCTGGCGGATCTGACCTGCGCACAGCTTTTGAACCCGCGCAATTGCTACCAGAATTACAATGCGGCGGTGAACTGTACCAGCCGCACGATTTATACCTACATGGGGCCGCTCAAGCCGGACATGCGGAATGTGAACTTCGCTACGGCGGGCTGCCTTTCGCCGCTGTTCAATGATCCGTGGTTCCGTACCATAGGCACCGGGACGCGCATTTTCCTCGGCGGCGGGCAAGGCTACGTCATCGGCGCGGGCACACAGCACGATCCCTCACCTCAGCGCACCGAGAAAGGGCTCCCCCTCAGCGGCTCGGGCACGCTCATGGTGCGCGGCGATCTCAAGGGCATGAAACCGCGCTATCTGCGCGGCCTGTCCCTCACCGGGTATGGCGTGTCGCTGTCGGTGGGCGTGGGGATTCCGATCCCGATCCTCAACGAGGAAATGGCGGCCTTCACCGGGGTTTCCAACGAGGACATCCTGATGCCCGTGAAGGATTACGGGTATGACTACCCCAATGGCCTGCCTCGGGTCATTCAGCATGTGCGCTTCTCCGACCTGCTTTCCGGCGAAGTGGAAATCCAGGGCCGCAAAATCCCGACCGTGCCTCTGACCAGCCATGTAATTTCTCTTGAAATCGCCGACACGCTCAAGGCGTGGATCGAAAAGGGCGAGTTCCTTCTGACCGAAGCGGTTGACCGCATTCCGGCGTATTGATGAACGCTTGGGGAGGAGAAATTTCCTGGAGAAGCCCCCTTCTCCCCAAAACTGCCGGATCGGATTGTGCCTATCCCTTTCTTTTCAAAGTTTTTCGCCTTATCCTGAATCTCTGTTCGTGGAAGCGGGAAATGAGCCTGCCCTGCTGGTGGAGAGGGAAAGGCGGCCTTGGGGGCGGGCAGGGTTCTTGTCTTTTGCGGAAACGGTATTACTTTTATAAAGTAATTCTCTTTGGGAGCCGGGCGCTCTGGCTTTCTCTCCTTTTCTTTCCGTACAAACGTAGCGAGACGAGGTGTTTTGGTGAAACTCCCCGAATTTGGTTTTTTGGAAAAATGCAAGATTGTCGGCAAAACGCTGCTGGTGCAGGTTTGTTTGTTCATTACGTTGCTGCTGCTCGCGTGGGGCAGCCAGGCCCTGTATGCGAAGCTCGATCGCACGGAATTCCCCACCCCCGTACAGATCACCGACGCCGACAAGCTTGACGAGAACGCCAAAGGGAAGGCGCTGGTGGACGCCATCACGCACCAGATGCGTTATGAGCTGGACTCCACGTTCGGATGGAGCATCAACGATATTTTGTTCAACCGGTTCGTGTTGGACAACCGGGCGTACCGCCAGTACGGGGTGTACCACGCCACCAAGGTGCTGATGGACCTGTATTCCATGACCATCGCCAAGCTCGGCACCAACGACCGCGAGAGCGAAATGCTCTACAAGGCCCGTCTGAACAGCTTTGCCATCGATCCGCGCAGCTTTATGTTCCCGTCCGCCGAGTCGTCCTACAAGAAGGGGCTCAAGCTCATTGAACAGTATAAGGAGAGCCTCGACAAGGGTACCGGCGTGTACAACTGCCGGACCGACGACCTGTACGCCTCCTTCGACCTTGTGATCGGCGAAAACCTGCTCGGGTATGCGCTCGGCCTGCTTGAAAACTCGCAGGAACTGCCGTTCTACACGCTGGACAACCGTATTTACGAAGTACAGGGCATTGTGCTGGTCGTGCGGGACTTCATCAGCGCGCTGTATGAACTGTACCCTGAAATCAGCAGCAAGGGGAACGCGGGCAATATGGCCGCCGCGATCGAATACATGAACCGGATCTGCACCTATGATCCGCTGTACATCACGTCCAAGGTAAACTCCGGCGAACTGATCATTTCGTATGTGCTGTTCGCCAAGAACCGCCTCGAAGACATCCGCAACAGCATCCGCATCTAAGTTTTTTATCAGGTTCAAAGCAAAAGGGAGAACGGCACGCCGTCCTCCCTTTTTTGTCGTCTTCCGGAAACTGGAGGCTACGCGCCGTAGTACTCCTTATACCACTTCACGAACTGCCCGACGCCGTATTCTACGGAAGTCTGCGGGCGGAATCCGGTGTCCGCGATAAGGTCGGACACGTCGGCCCATGTGGCTTCCACGTCGCCGGGCTGCATGGGCATGAGGCTGCGGATGGCTTTCTTGCCGAGGGCGTCTTCGAGCGTGCTGATGAAAGTTCCGAGTTCGACCGTATTGTTATTGCCGATATTGTAGATACGCCACGGCGCGGTGCTGGTCGAAGGGTTGGGCTTGGCGCTGTCCCAAGCCGGATCGGGCTGGGGGATGCGGGCCATGACGCGCATCACGCCTTCGATGATGTCGTCGATGTAGGTAAAGTCGCGGCGCATTTTGCCTTCGTTGAAGACCTTGATGGGTTCCCCGGCGAGGATGGCCTTGGTGAACAGGTAGAGGGCCATATCCGGGCGGCCCCACGGCCCGTAGACGGTGAAGAAGCGCAGCCCCGTAGCCGGAAGGCGGTACAGGTGGCTGTAGGTGTGGGCCATGAGCTCGTTGGCTTTTTTGGAAGCCGCGTACAGGCTGACCGGGTGATCCACGTTGTCATGTACGGAGAAGGGCATGGAGGTGTTCATGCCGTACACGGAACTGGACGAGGCGAACACCAGATGCTCCACCTTCCCGTGGCGGCAGCATTCGAGCAGGTTGCCGAAGCCCACGAGGTTGGACTGGACGTAGCTTTTGGGATTGATGAGGCTGTAACGCACGCCCGCCTGTGCCGCGAGGTTCACGACATGCGAGAACGCGTTGCGGCCGAATACGGCTTCCAGCGCGGCGTCGTCGGCGAGGTCCGTATGTTCGAAGGTGAAGCCGGGCAGGGCCTGCAACTGCGCGAGGCGATCTTTTTTGAGCTGCACCGAGTAGTAATCGTTGAGATTGTCGATGCCGACGACCGTATGCCCCTCGGCGATCAGGCGTTTGGAAAGGTGGAATCCGATGAACCCGGCCGCGCCGGTGACGAGAACGTGCATGTGGACCTCTTTGGATGATTGATACGTGGGAAAAGATGCCGGATGCGCTTTCCGCGCGAAGGGAGCGCCTCCGATACTTTGCCCGCAAAAAGACAGTTCCATTGCGATAATACGCTGAATTTTTCAAAAAAGGAGACAGATTCGGAAAAGTTGCCCCATCTCCCCCGAAACGCTTCTATCTTCCTGCAATGATGGACTTCAAGAAGGTGATAAGCTGGGCATAGCGTTGCGGCTCCCCGATGAGGTCGTCGACGTGCGGCGTGACCACATAACGGTGCCCGTGCACGATGCTCGGCGAAAGCGGGCGCAGCTCGGCAAGCCCAAGCTCGGGCGGGACCTGCCCGCACATGAGGATGACGCTTTCGGGTTTGAGCGCGGCGATGCCGCTCAAAAACATCCGGGCGTCGACCGTCTGTTCCGATTCGCCGTCCCCATAGGGGTAACGGTTCAAAGGCCAGAACGCATGGCTCCCCTTGGGGAGCGCCATATCCCCGAGCAACCGGCGCAGGAAGTCGCGGTGCGCGGCGTCGGCGTCGCCGCCCAGATCCCGGCTGAGGGACGGATAGGACCAGACCAGCGAGGGGCGGGGCGGCGTTTTTTTGAGCAGCGTCTGCCAATAGGCGGGCCAGGCATCCGGGGCCAGAGTGTCCGTGTCCGCGATCCGCACAGGTTTTTGCGGGGCGCTGGAAACGGGCTGCGGCTGTGGGGGAGGGGTATAGGAAGGCGGCTGAGGCTGGCGGCGTTCCCCGCGCTGTGGCGGCGCGCTGTGCTGCCGGACGGGAGGCGCGGCTTCGGACGGCTCGGGTTCCGCCGGGCGCGCCAGAAGACGCTCCCTGACCTCGTCGTCGAGGAGCAGGTGCGTGATCCCGGCCTGACGCCACGGGCGGAAGGCCGGGGAAATATTCAGCGGGACAGGAGCCACGAGAGCAATCTCCACGCAACGTCTGTTTTGGAAAGGTGCGCCCAGCGTTCTTCGCGCCCGGAAGCGTCGGCGACGAAAACCGTGTTGTCCGGCGTACCGAAACCGTCTTGGAGCAGGTTGCCCACGACCATGTCGGCCTTTTTGGAAACAAGCTTGCCGCGCACGGAGTCTTCGAGGTTCTGCGATTCGGCGGCAAAGCCTACGACTTTCTGCTCAGGCCGACGGTCGGCGGCGAGCGTTTTCAGGATGTCCGGATTGGGCGCGAAATGGACATCGAACCCGTCCGGAGCGTCGCTTTTCTTGAATTTCTTGTCGCCGCCCTGTGCCGGATGCACGGGGGAGAAGTCGGCCACGGCGGCGGTAAACACACCCGCATCGCACTGCGGCCACACCGAAGCGGCGGCCTCCAGCATGTGCCGGGCTGATCCGACGTTGTGCCGGGCGATTCCGGCGGGCAGCCACGGCGTACCCGGGCCGCAGACGGCCTCGACCCGCGCGCCGCGCAGCCATGCGGCCACGGCGACCGCCGCGCCCATCGTCCCGGTAGACGGGTTGGTCCAGAAACGCAGCCCGTCCCAGTGCTCGCGGGTCGGGCCAAGTGTGACCATAACCCGTATGCCTTCCATATCCTGCGGGGCCAGCGCGCGCAATCCGGCGAGATAAATCTCGCGCAGGTCGGCAAGGCGCCCTTGTCCTTCTTCACCGCACGCCGTGCGCCCGCAACCGGGCTCGACTACGGCGCACCCCCGTTCACGGAGAGTGGCGATGTTGGCTTGCGTGGCCGGATGGCTCCACATGGCCGGATTCATGGCGGGGGCGATGACGGCCTTGCCCCGGAAGGCAAGGGCCTGGCAAGCCAGCAGCTCGTCCGCCTGGCCCTGCGCCAGCCGCGCGATGGTAGCGGCGGAGGCGGGGGCGATGACGAGGGCTTGCGCCACCTGCCCCGGTTCGAGATGGGCGAAGGGCGAGGGCGCCTGCGGATCATCGAAGGGGGCCGTGTATACCGGGGCCGCGCCGAGTGCGGCGAACGTCAGCGGCGTGACGAATTTCTGGGCGGAGGGGGTCAGGGTCGCGCTGACGGAAACGCCCGCGTCCTGCCACTGGCGCACGAGATCGAGCGCGCGGTATGCGGCGACGGACCCGCACACTCCGAGATGGAGGCGGGGCCCGCCGACGCCGCGAAAGGCGAGATGGGCGTCCATTACTGGCTCAGGCCCTGCTGGTGCACGCCGCCGCCAGCGGCGCCCGTGCCCGTGGAGGTGTCGGGCGTCAGATAGAAGGACGGGGAAGAGCTGCCGCCCGCGTCCATTCCGGCGGCGGCCCCGCCGTTGCCCATGGTCGGCAGGACGCCGTCGGCGAGCCGGGTCATGACCCAGATTTCCATGGCTGCGGTGGTGGTCTGCTCGTAATAGTAGATCACCGCGTACCGCTCGCCCTTTTCGTACAGGTGCATGGTCTTGGAGCCGATGGCCGCGCCGCGCAGGTTCCAGCCCTGACGGTTCATGTTCAAGATCATGGCGTTGGCGAGGGAAGGCTTGTCCACGCGGCCTTCGACGGTGATGAGGCCGGTTTTGGTCCCGTCCTGGGCCACGGAAATAAGGCTGCGCTTGGCGTCGACGGACATGTCGCGGGGAATCGGGACATCGGGGAACTGATCAAAGTAGACTTCGCTGCCGTCTGAGGATTTCGTCTCGAACGGATTGGAAATATTGAGGTCCGCGCACCCGGAAAGGGGAAGCAGGGAACAGATGAGCAGCAGGCAGTAAAGAGCACGCATGGGAAACTCCTTCGTCATGGCGGTGTCCGGGAACCCCCGGCTTTTTGTTCATAGCCAATCTTCGCGTGATGCGCAAATGGGGAGCGGGGGGAGGGGGCGGCTTTGTATCGGAATATCAGATAAATGAAACCGCAGCGCGAAGCACTGTGCCGGAACAGGCTCCTGCCATGCAACCTCTCCACCAGTCGAAAATCTTTGAAGAGGATGGGGGAGGCTTGGAAGGGGAAACTTTCTAAAGAAAGTTTCCCCTTCCCCCTCCAAATGGTTACACGGCTTCTACGCCATCCAATACCGGATCAGCGCCACCGTGCCCATGCCGACGGCAAGCGCGCCGAACAAGCTGCCTTTTTTATACCAGCAGATGAGCAGGGTGGGAAAGGTGGCGATAAGGAACAGGTTATCCCCGGAGATGTTGAGCTTGCCGTCCGCGAGCAGCAGATCGGGCGCGACCAGCGCGGCGAGCACGGAAACGGGCACGAAGGAGAGCCAGCGCGTCAGGAGCGGCGGCAGTTCGCGCCCCGCCAGCAGCGTGACCGGCATCACGCGGGGGATGAGGGTCACGAGAGCCATGCCGAGGATACAGAGCAGGAGATCGATGTTCATGCTTTCCTCCTGAGTGCGTCGATGTTGCGGTCGCGGTGGGTGACGAGCAGGGCCCCGATGGTGGAGGTGATGACGCTGGCGATGATGACGTTCCAGCGGCCCGTGTCGTACATGGCGAGGATGACCGAAAGCAGCGCCGAGAGGACGGCCGCCAGCGTGTACAGCCGTTCCTTGCACTGGGGGACGAGCAGGGCGAGGAACATGGCGGGCAGGGCGTAGTCAAGGCCGAACAGCTTGGGATCGGGCAGGAAGTCGCCGGCCACCGCGCCTATGAACGTACCGAGCACCCAGCCGCTGTGGGAGGTGAAGTTGGCGGCGTACACCAGCGGAAGCCGCGCCTTCTCACCTGTGGCCATGGCCATGCTGTGCATGGCGAAAACCTCGTCCGTGAGCCCCCAGCCGATGATGAATTGCTGGAAGCGGGTGAACGGCGCGAACCACGGGGCCACGGCGGCGGACATGAGCACATGCCGCAGGTTGATCACGAACGTCGTGAAAACGATGGAAAAGACGGACGCGCCCATCCCCCATAGGCCGACGGCGATGAACTGCCCGGCTCCGGCATAGACGAGCAGGGAAAAGAGCACGGCGTACACGGCGGGGATGTTGTTCTGGACGGCAAGCACGCCGTACGCGAAACCGAGCGGCACGTACCCCAAAAAGATGGGGAACCCGCGCTTCATGCCTGTAAGGATGGCGGAGGAGGAAGAGGCTTCCGGCTCGGCCATGACGGTTGATTCAATGGTGTCGGACATGATGCTGCTGCGAAGGTTAATGGGGGCTGAAGGCTGACAGGAACGACGCAGGCCTCTTGCCGCAAGGACGAAAAGGTCACTGTGGAGGGAGACGGAAGATATATCGAAACGCACAGGGCGTCTAGTTGTAAAAAAATCCTTTGAAAAAGCCGGGCTGCGCTTTATCAGCACAAGGCCGGGATACCTCGTGCGCTTGCCTCGCGCCGGGGAATGCGGCAAGACGGAACATATTCTTTTTTCAGGAACGCCACATGCCTCCCATACGTTTCATCCATGCCGCGGATCTCCATCTGGACGCCGCGTTTTCCGGCCTGTCCCGGGACATCCCCGCCGATTTCGCGGAACGCCTGCGCACAGCCACGTTCACCACGTTTCGCCGCCTCCTCGATCTGTGCGAGCGCGAGAGCCCGGATTTCCTGCTCCTCGCCGGGGACGTGTACAATCAGGAGGACGCCAGCGTCTCCGCCCAGCTCGCCCTGCGCGACGGGTTCCGGCGTCTGGAATCCTTGAGTATTCCAGTTTTTCTCGTACACGGCAACCATGATCCTCTTGCCTCCCGGCTGCGTTCCGTACGCTGGCCCGGCAACGTGACCGTGTTCGGGGAGCTGCCGGACGCGGTGCCCGTGTTCCGGAAGGGTGAGGGAACGCCTCTCGCCATCATCCACGGCGCGAGCCACGCCTCAGGCCGGGAAACCCGGAACCTCGCCGCGCTTTTCCGGCGCACGGAGGCGTGCGGCCTTCACGTGGGGCTGCTGCACGCCACGCCCGGCGATGCCGATGGAGTGGCCCGGTACGCGCCGTTCTCGCAAGGGGATTTGAAGGCGTCCGGCATGGATTACTGGGCGCTCGGGCACATCCACGACCGCCGCGAGGTCTGCCGGGAACCGCTGGCGGCCTACCCCGGCTGTACGCAGGGGCTGCACATCAACGAGCCCGGCGAAAAGGGGTGCTTGCTGGTGACGGCGGAAGCCCGGCCCGATGGCGGGTATGCGGTGCGCACGTCCTTCCGTCCCCTCGGCCCTGCGGTCTGGAAGACGCTGGATATGGATCTGGGCGGCGCTGCTTCGCTGGATGAACTGGAAAACCGGCTCCGAACCGGACTGGATCGCGCGGCTGCCGAGGTCTGGTCCGGCTGCGAAATGTTGCTTGTGCGGCTGCGGCTGCAAGGACGCACGGAACTGGACGGGCTGTTGCGCAAGGGGACAACCTGCGCGGAACTGGCGGATCGGCTGCGTGAGGACGGCAGCGGCGTACCCCGGATCTGGATCAAGGATATCGACGTCGCCACCCGGCCCTGTGTGGAGCGGGGGGCTTTGCTGGAGCGCGAGGATCTGCTCGGGGAGGTGTTCCGCCTGTCCGAAGCGGCACGCACGGCTTGGTCCGGATGCCTGGAAGCGCTGTTGCGCGAATGGGAGTCTGCCCGTGCCGAAAACGCCGAGGTTGTGCGTCTCCGCGCCCGATCCGAAGAACAGGCCGTGGAAGTCCGGGAGGCTGAGGCCGTCCATCATGACGCCGTGCGGGAAGTGGAACGTCTCCTCAATATGGCGCAGGTGCCCGATGCCGAGGCGTTTTATCGGAGGCACGGGGCAAAGCTGGAACGGGAAGCGCTCGAGCGCCGCCGCGAAGATCTGGAGGATGCCCTGCGTCTGGCGGCTCGGGATCTGTATGGGGCGGATGCCGATATTCCGGCGTTTTTCGCCTCGTTCGGCGAGGCGGACAAAGAGGTCTTGGAAGCGGAGCTCGCAGGCCTCGCGGGCCGCCTGTCCATGCTTGCGGACGAAGAGGAGCGGCTTGCCGATTCCCTGCGTACGCAGGAAGTCCGTCTGGAGCAGGCCGAGGGCTCGGAAACGCTTTCCCGTCTGCGCCTTCGGGCTGCGTCGCTTTCCGGGACCATACGGGGCTTGGGTTTGGAATGGAGCCGGTACGCGCTGGCCCGGCATCTGCTGCTTGAAGCGCGCGGGCGGTTCGAAAAAGAACGACAGCCCGGCGTCATCCGTGCGGCCTCCGCGTTGTTTTCCGCCATTACGGGCGGCGCGTGGGTCGGCATTGCTGCCTCGCTGGAAGACAGTTCTTTGCGCGTCCTCCCTCCGCACGGCGAACCGGTCAGCCCCGAAGTGCTGAGCCGGGGCACGCAGGAACAGCTCTATCTGGCCCTGCGGCTCGCGCATATCCGCAACCACGCGGCGCAGGCCGCCGCATTGCCGGTCATCATGGACGACGTGTTGGTCAACTTTGATCCCGATCGCGCCCTGCGTACGGCTCAAACCTTCGGCGATCTGGCTTCTTCGCAAGAAGGTTCGCCGGGGCATCAGCTTTTGTACTTCACTTGCCACCCGCATATGGCGGACATGCTCCGCAAGGCCGTCCCCGGCGTCGGGCTGTATGTCATGGAGAGGGGAACGATCCGGGAAGAGGAATGACGGGCAATGGGAGATTCGAAGTGGCGGTGGTTTTACGAGATCTGTCGGGTATTTTCTCTTTTTGTGGGCTGTTCCTTGAATCCCTTCGGCTCGTGGAGGAGATTGCCGGCGGGCATTCCGTACCTGGGCAATGTCCGGTTGGTAGGCAGAGATTGTGAGGCCCTGTGGTGGAAGCGGGGAACGATGGGTTCGAAGCGCAGCGTATGGTGCGGAGCCGCATTTAAAGAATGGCAAGAGGCACCGTGCTCCATCCGCAGTGATACGATCCTCCGGGAACCGGCCATCAGAAAAAAAGCCCCTGCCGGAACAGGGGCCTTTTCTATCACGGAACAAGGCTACGGACGGCTCAGGTCAAACAACAGCGGCCGGTCGGCCTCAAGAAAGGGCAGTGTTAGGGCTTCTTCGGGCGTCACCCAGCGGAAAGCCTGTCCGTCGTTGGCGACAGGCTCCCCGGAAAATTCGGTGATATGGAAGAAATGGAGCCGCACCGAGCGGAAATCGTAATCGTGCTCAACCGTGCGCCAGAGCCTCGGGTTGCGGACGGATAAGGACAATTCCTCAGCGAGTTCGCGGGCGAGGGCCGCTTCCAGCGACTCTCCGGGTTCGACCTTTCCGCCGGGAAATTCCCAAAAACCGGCCTGCGGATGGCCTTCCGGACGTTGCGCCGCGAGAAACGAGCCGCCGCGCCACAAGATACCGCCCACTACTTCAATCCGTGCCTTCTCTTCCATCTTTCCCCCTCAAAAAACAAAACAGGCGATTCGCCGCCTGCCGTCCTTTTTGCCCATAGGCTTTTCTGCCAAAGCTCGCCGTCGGCTGAAAGCGAGCACGCTTATGCCGATGGACTTTATCTTTTCCCCTGCATCCAACGGGATTTCCGTCGTGCGGCCTTCCCGCCGGTCAAAAATCTCGGGAGGGAGAAGGGGCGCAAACCACGCTGGCAGGTTTGGGGAAGAGAGGGGCCGTTCTCCAGAAACGCTCTCTCCCTTCCCCAATCCATTCTAGTTCTTCGTGAGATATTCGGCGATCATCGCGTCGTAGCGCGAGGTCTTGGCGAACGTACGGGCGGCCATGCGCTGCCGGAAAGGCAGGGAAACGCTCATATCGTTGGCTTTGAGTTCCGCCGTGGCTTCCGCGTAGGTATCGGGATCGGACAGTACGAGGATGCTGTGGAAGTTCTTGGACGCCGCGCGGAGCATACAGGGCCCCCCGATATCGATTTCCTCAATGGCTTCGCGGGGCTTCAACCCCTTGGCCAGAGCGCTCTCGAAATCGTAAAGGTTCACGCAGATGAGATCAAATGCCTTGATTCCCTTTTCTTTCAGAACGGCGAGGTGCTCGGGGTTGTCCTTGTCGGCGAGGATGCCGCCGTGGATGTGGGGATGCAGCGTCTTCACCCGGCCGCCGAGGATTTCGGGGAAGCCGGTCACGTCGCTGACCGCGGTGACGGGCAGGCCCGCGTTTTCAAGGAATTTCAGCGTGCCGCCGGTGGAGACGAGCTCCACGCCGTTGGCGTGCAAAAAGGTTGCGAATTCCGCCAGTCCGTCCTTATGGGTGACGCTGAGCAGAGCCCGCCTGATGGGAAGGAAATCCATTCGATTCGCTCCTGATCCGGGTTGGGCGAGAAAGGGGAGAGGCCGGGAAGGCGTCTCCTCTTAGTGGTGCATGTGATCGCCTTTTTTGATACGATAAAAAGCCGTCGCCACAATGACGCAGAAATACACGAAAATAAGCGATACGCCCACAAATCCCTGCGGCGTGGAGTGCATGGCGTTGCTGACCAGCTCGTTGAACATGGCGGACTCCTTGGCTCTTCCGGCCTCGAACGCCGAAGGGATTTTTCCGGCGGACGTGGTCGAGACGTTAAAGTATTACATTGCCCGGCTTGCGATAAAAGTCAAGCGGGAGCTTCGGAGGAAGCATGGCCAAACCATTTGTAAATCCCTTTGTTTCCGGCCAGTTCCTCGAACTGCGCGTGGATGCGCTGGTGTCCGACGGGCGCGGCCTCGGGCGTCATGACGGCGTGGTCGTACTTGTCGAGGATGCCTTGCCGGGGCAGCTTGTGCGTGCGCGGGTCGACGCCGTGCGGAAGAGCCTTGCGGAAGCCGCACTTGTTGAAGTGCTCGAGCGTTCTCCGGACGAGCAGGAGCCGCCGTGCCCCCATGCCGGACGGTGCGGTGGATGTTCGTGGCAATCGCTGGCCTATGGCCGCCAGCTCGCATGGAAAGAGCGCATCGTGCACGACGCGCTGGAGCGGGTGGGCAAGGTGGCGTGTCCGCCCATGCTGCCTATCCTGCCCTCCCCCTCCGAGTGGGGATACCGCAACAAGATGGAGTTCGCCTTTGGGGTGTCCGGAGACGGCGGCAAGGCGCTCGGGCTGCGGGAACGCGGTTCGCGCAACATCGTCGAGGTGACGGGATGCCTGTTGCAGAGGCCGTTGACCATGCGGGTTCTTGAAGCTGTGCGGATGTTGTCCAATGGGGCGTTTCACGATCTGGATGGGCGGTTCCTCGTCGTCAGGGAGCCCAATGCGGGCGGTTGCTTTGTGGAATTGATTGTGGGGGCCGGTGGGAGCCTTGAGGCAGGGGAGCGGTTCGCGGAGGCGCTGCGGGCTGAAACTCCCGAAGTGACGGGTTTCGCGCTGTCGGAACGTCTGGCTCCCAGCGATGTGGCCTACGGCGAGCGGGCTCTGTACGCGGACGGTCGGCTTGAGGAGCGGATCGGAGATGTCCGGTTGCAGATGGGGCACAACGCCTTTTTTCAGGTGAATACGCCCGCCGCCGAGTTGCTGTATGCGGAGGCTGCCCGGTTTGCCGCGCTTGGGGAACTGCCGGATCCTGTCCTGTGGGACGTGTACGGCGGCGTGGGTTCCATCGGGCTGTACATGGGGCGCAATGCGCGGGTTGTGGGCATTGAGGAAATGCCCGGCGCGGTGCGTTATGCCCGCGGCAATGCGAAGGCGTTGGGCAGGAAGGCGTACAAGGTGGAGCAGGGCGACGCCAAGTCCGTGCTCGGGCGTCTGGTGAAGCTCGGCCCCAAGCCGGATGTGGTGGTGGTCGATCCGCCGCGTGCCGGGATTGATGCCAAGGTTGCGCAGCAGCTTGCCGAGGCGGCCCCGCTGCGGCTTATATACGTTTCGTGCAACCCCGCGACGCTGGCCCGCGACGTGGCCCGTCTGGCTCCGGCTTTCCGCCTGAAAGCCGCCCGGCCTGTGGACTTGTTCCCACAGACGCCGCATGTGGAGGCGGTGGCCCTGCTGGAACGCGCGTGATTTCAGACTGCGAGGCGAACGATGAAAGTCATCGGCATCAATGGAAGCGCCCGCAAGGATGGGAATACTTCTCTTCTCATCAAGGCGGTTTTTGCGGAGCTGGAGGCGGAAGGCATTGAAACGGATCTCGTGCAGTTGCATGGCAAGGCTCTTGAGCCCTGCAAGGCCTGCTTCGGGTGCGGAGGGAAGCGTCAATGCGTTGTAAAAACAGATTATTTCAATGAATGTTTCGCCAAAATGGTGGAGGCGGACGGCATAGTGCTCGGCTCCCCTGTTTATTCCGCCGATGTTACGGCAGGGATGAAGGCTTTCCTCGAGCGCGCGGGCGTCGTCGTGGCGACGAATCCGGGTATGCTCCGGCACAAGGTTGGGGCCTCCGTAGCGGCGGTGCGGCGCGGGGGCGGCTTGGCCGCCGTGGACACGATGAACCATTTCCTTCTGAATAAAGAGGTCATCGTGGTCGGTTCGACCTATTGGAATATGGCCTACGGGAGGGATGCCGGAGATGTCCTGAACGATGCGGAAGGGATGGCCAATATGCGCAATCTTGGGCAGAACATGGCGTTTGTGCTGAAAAAAATCAGATAGGCGCGGTGACGGGGAAGGAGCCGAGGGAGGGTGTCCTCCTCCGTGTTTTTCCTCCGTTTCCATCCTCTTTTCAGCATGGCGGGCGCAATCGCGGTTTCAGCTCTCGGCATTTTCTGCGTCATCATTGCCGCGGCATGGGAATGGCGTGCGGGGAGCGTTCGGAAGGGAAAAACGGGTTGACGCACGATGTCCGATTCCCTATAGACTCATTCCTTTCCGCCACGGCATTGTGCCGGGCGCGGGAGCGAAAGGAGAAAGGGAGCCATGCTTGCGTATCTTCAGGGCCTGTCGCTTGGGCTGGCATATGTCGCGCCCATCGGCGTGCAGAATCTTTTCGTCATCAATGCCGGCCTATCCCAGCCGCGGGCGGCGGCCTACCGGACGGCGCTCATCGTCATTTTTTTTGATGTGACCCTTGCGCTTGCCGGTTTTTTCGGCATCGGCGCGCTGATCGAACATTCCGAGCTTATCCGAAAGGGCGTTTTGCTGGCTGGCAGCCTTGTAGTGATGTATATGGGGCTCCGGCTCATGCTGTCCCGCGAGGTCGCCGGTCCGTCGATCAACGTGAACATCCCGCTCATGAAGACCATCGGCATGGCCTGTGTCGTGACGTGGTTCAATCCGCAGGCGATCATCGACGTGTCGCTGCTGCTCGGGTCCTTCCGGGTGGCCTTGCCGCCCGAGGAGTCCGGCCTGTTCCTCTGGGGCGTGGTCTGCGCGTCCTGCCTCTGGTTCCTGTCCCTGACCACCATTTCCTCACTCTTCAAGAACCGGTTCACGCCGCGCCTGTTGCGCATCATCAACCTTGTCTGCGGCCTGGTCATCTTTTTCTATGGCGTGAAGCTCGGCTGGTCGTTCGTGGAGTTATGGCAGAGTGCATTTTGAGTGTATTGGGGAAGGGAGAACCACGTTACTGCCTTCAACCCCAACGGCCTTGCGAGAATACTCTTTCTTGTGATGGCGGCCGCATTCTTGAGTGAAAAAACAAAGCCCTTTCCCGCACACCGGAAAAGGGCTTTGTTTTATGGGGAACGTAGCCGTTCCAAAACGGAAAAGCCTTTGTAAAGGGAAGGAAACGTTTTCCCCCCTTTACAGAATAGGGCTATTCTTCCTCGCTGTTCGGTACCTCGGCTTCGAGGGATTCGGCGCGCCGGATGATCTCTTCAAGCTGGATGTCGGCGCCGAGGACGCCGATGATCTCGTCGTTGGCGTCGGTGATCACCGTGGAGACGGTGATGATGAGCTGGCCCGTGACCTGAGACTGATGGACGTTCGTGATGTGCAGCTTTCCGGTGCGCATGGGCTGGAGGAACCACTCGCGGTTCGAGTAGTCGAACCCGATCGGGAACGCCTTGTAGCCCTTCTGATCGCCGGGATCGCTGATGGCGATGGCGGTGGAGTGCCCCTTCACGTCGGTGACGTAGGCATACTGGATGAACGAGTAGTCGCGCACGAAGTGCTGGAGCTGCGCGGTGAGCGCTTCCGAATCGGCGGTCGACTGGCAGTCGCGGGCCAGACGCTCCACGAGGTTGGAGGCCAGTTCCCCGGCGATGCGCTTCATCTGGTCGAACTCGCTGTCGAAGAGTTCCGGCATGAAACGGCGGACGAGGTTCTTGATTTCCTTGTTGGAGAAGGAGGTGTTGCGTCCTTCCTCGTAGGCGGCCATGATCCTGGTGTGGATCTGGCCGACGGCGGGATGCTTCTTGGAGACTTGCCGTTCCGGCGGCAGGTTGAACTGCTGGTTGATCCAGTAGGCCACGCCCGCGCGTCCCGCCTTGTCGTTGATGATGATCGGCACGGAGCGGTTGAGGATCTTGGTGGTGTCGAAGATGTTGTAGATCTCTTCGTTCTTCGCCAGCCCGTCGACGTGGATGCCCGCGCTGGTGGCGTTGAAGTCCTTACCCGCGAAGGGATAGTTGTCCGGAATGCGGTAGTCGAGTTCCTTCTCGAAATACTGGGCGATTTCCGTGATGACGGTGGGATCGGCGGCCTCGTCGTTGCCGGTGAGGGAAATGTAGTCGATGACCAGCGCTTCGAGGGGCGCGTTGCCGGTGCGTTCGCCAAAGCCCATGAGCGTGCCGTTGACGCCGCCGCAGCCGTACAGCCATGCGGTCACGCCGTTGACGAGCACCTTATGGAAGTCGTTGTGCCCGTGCCATTCGAGCCATGCGCCGGGGACGCCCGCTTCGTCGGTGAAGGCGCGGACGATGCGCTGCACGGAGCGGGGAAGCGCCGCGCCGGGGAAGGGCACGCCGTAGCCCATGGTATCGCAGAGGCGGATCTTGATGGGCATGGACGCTTCGTGGGAGAGCTCCATGAGCTTGCGCGCGAAGGGCAGGCAGAAGCCGTAGATGTCGGCGCGGGTCACGTCCTCGAAGTGGCAGCGGGGCACGATGCCCCATTCGAGGGCCTTGGTAACGACCTTGAGGTAGTCGTTCATGGCCTGCTCGCGGGTTTTGCCGAGCTTCAGGAAGATGTGGTAGTCGGACATGCTGGTGAGCAGGCCCACTTCATCGAATTCCATATCATGGGCGATCTTGAGGTCGTCCATGTTGGCGCGGATCCAGCCGGTGACGCGGGGGAAGCGGTAGCCTCTGGAGCGGCAGACTTCAATAGCCTTGCGATCCTTGGGGGAATACATGAAAAATTCGGAGGCCTGGATGAGTCCGCTCTTGCCGCCGAGCTTGTGGAGCAGGTCGTAGATGCGGGCGATCTGCTTGACGGTATAAGGGGGTCGGGCCTGCTGGCCGTCACGGAAGGTTGTGTCGGTGATGAACATGGGATCGGCCGGGCGGGGGACGAGGAATGTATCGTCGAATTCGATGCGGCTGACATGCGTATATGGGAAAACGTCGCGGTACAGTTCGGGTTCGACGCGGTTGTCCAGCGTCAGGGGGCGGGAAGCATGTTTTTGATACAGTAAGCTCATTGTGCGGTTCCTCCTGAGGTAAGGTAATCTCCGTATGAGATACGGAAGCGCTTTAGTACGTGTGGACAACAAGACGAAAAAGGTCTTTGGGGATCTTTTCCTCAAGCTAACGACTATAGCGCATTTTCATGTGAACCGAAAGGAAATTTTCTTGCGTAAAAACGGTCCGGAATATGGAAGAAAGAGTACAATTCCGCCCTGATGCCGGAACCGATCCGCAGAGTATCCCTTCGGGGAAGCCAACCCCTTGCGGACCGGGCCCGCGAGGAATAATTTATCTGAAAAGACGATGTTTCAGGGGGTTACGATGGACGCCATAAGCATTATCGCAGAGCAGCGCATTCGGGAAGCCTGCGAGCGGGGAGCTTTTGATTCCCTTCCCGGAGCGGGCAAGCCGCTGGAGTTGGAAGACGACTCGCACATCCCCGAAGACCTTCGCATGGCCTACAAACTGCTGAAGAACGCGGGCTACGTCCCTGAAGAGGTCCTTGACCGGAAAGAGGCCCAATCCATTGTCGACGCATTGGAAAAGTGCGGGGACGAACAGGAAAAGGTCCGGCAGATGAAAAAGCTCGAAGTGGTCATTGCCCGCATCAAGGCCCGCCATCCCAACGCGCCCGTTCTCGGCGACGGCAGCCCGTACTATGAGCGGGTGGTCAGCCGGATTACCGTGAACAAGAAGGACTGAACCGCTTTTTTTCGGGTAGCGGCGCGGTATAAAACCGTTTCCAGTATCCCGTTTTGCCGCGGCGTCAGGGAAATAAAAAATGCCGGATGGCCTTGCCGCGTTGAGGCTATACGGCGGGTGCGCCTCCGCCTGTCGGAAACAGTACCTTGCCCCAATCCTTACTCGGAAAGGGAGGGAGCCCTTGCCCTCCGCCTGAGGGCGCATCTCCCAACCTTTCGGGAGACGGGGGCAGCCGATGGAGGCGCCGCTTTCGTTGTCCGGCTTTCTCTTCCCTACCGCTGCGCGGATAGATGTTCTTCCGTCCGCATTTCCCACCCCTCGCCCGGGTGTTCCTCGCTCACATGGAGAAGCGAATTGGCGAGCATCTCGTACAGCCAGTTGGCGTACGTCTCGCCGGACCACCCGCGCTCCTGCACCAGCATACGGTAGAGGTCGCGGCTGGTGAGGCACCAGAAGACATCCAGCGCCATCCCCATATCAATGCCTTCCTTGAGCCGCCGCCCGCGGAGCAGGAACCGCACATGGTTTTCCTGCCTGTCCCTGTTGACGCATCGGAGATCATTCTGGACGCGGGCCAATTGTGGATCGAGCATCCCCGCGCCACGCAACAGGTCGAAGACGGGGCTTTGGGATTCGTGCACCTGCAGGACAAGCTGCGCCGTGAGCTTCAGCGCTTCGTGGATGTTCGCCGTTTCAAGTGAGCGATCGTGCAGCTCAAACACCCGCTCCGTGAAGACGGCCCGGTCCAGCAATTCGGCCACGATGCCGTTTTTGGAGCGGAAGACGGCATAGACGGTCTGCTTGGCGACCCCCGCTTCTTGAGCGATGGCTTCCACCGTTGTTTTGGCGTACCCGCGCTCAAGGAAAAGGCGCTGCGTGGCGTCGAGGATGTTGGTGCGGGTCTGGTTTGCCTGGCGCTCTCGGATGGGCGAGGAATACTTGCGGGCCGTGTGTTTTTCCATCTTGACAGTCATCCTTTCGGGAAGTATAGCACTTGAACGGATAGAGCTTACTCTATTCAATTTGTTTTTGTCAAACTATGCAAGCAACCTGCGGGGAACGCAAGTCGCTTGTATTTTCTATGGGCGCGTGATGATTGAACCGCGCCGACAACCTGAGAGTGAGGTTATATGTTGGTGAAGCATGAACGGCGGCCCTTCCGATTCGGTGTGACTTTGTTGGCCGGGCTTCTCGGCTGCTTGTCCCTCATGGGCTGCAAGGACGAAAAGACGGGGGCCCAGGCCCCGACGGTTCCCGCCGTGGAAGTGGCCGTGGAGATCGTGACCCCGCAGAAGGTGCTGTATACGACGGAACTTGCCGGCCGCACGTCGGGTTTCCAGATCGCTGAAGTGCGTCCGCAGGTGAGCGGCATCATCCAGAAGCGTTTCTTTGAGGAAGGCGCGGACGTCAAGGCCGGGGATGTCCTCTATCAGATCGATCCCGCCACCTATCAGGCCAATCTCGACAGCGCGAAGGCCAATCTCGCCCGCGCCGAAGCCAACGTGGCTCCCGCGCGCCTGAAGATGCAGCGCTTTAAGGATCTGGTGAACATCAGCGCGGTCAGCAAGCAGGAATTCGAAGACGCCGAGGCCGCCTACAAGCAGGCGCTCGCCGACGTGGGCGTCAACAAGGCCGCCGTGGAAAACGCGCGCATCCGTCTGGCCTATACCAAAGTGACCTCCCCCATCTCCGGGCGGAGCGGCCGCTCTCTGGTGACGCCGGGCGCGCTGGTGACGGAAAACCAGTCCAGCCCGCTGACCACCGTGCAGCAGCTCGATCCCGTCTATGTGGACGTGACCCAGTCCAGCACGGAAGTCCTGCGCCTCAAGCGTTCCCTTGAGGACGGCACGCTCCAGCGCGCCGATCAGGATCACGCGGCGGTGCGCCTGCTGCTTGAAGACGGCAGCGAGTACGGGCTTACCGGCACGCTCCAGTTCGCCGACGTGAGCGTGGACGAGAGCACCGGCATGGTGACCCTGCGGGCCATCTTCCCGAACCCCAAGCAGGAACTGCTTCCGGGCATGTACGTGCGCGCCATCCTGAACGAAGGCGTGGACGATCAGGCCATTTTGTTGCCGCAGCGCGCCCTGTTGCGCGACGCCAAGGGCAACCCCACCACGTATGTGGTCAACGCCGAAAACAAGGTTGAAATCCGTCCGCTCAAAGTGGGCCGCACGCAGGGCAACAGCTGGGTTGTGCTCGACGGGCTCAAGGCCGGTGACAAGGTCATCGTCGAGGGCCTCCAGAAAATCCGTCCCGGCTCGCCCGTTCGCATTGCCGAACCCACCCCGGTCAAGCAGGGCGCGCCTGCTTCCGAGAAGCGGTAGGGGGCTTTTTCATGGCACGTTTCTTTATCGATCGTCCCGTTTTTGCATGGGTGATCGCCATTATTATCATGCTGGCGGGCGGGATTTCCATCCTCAGCCTGCCGATCTCGCAGTACCCGTCCATCGCCCCGCCGACCATCGGCATCACGGCGCAGTATCCCGGCGCGTCCGCGCAGACCGTGCAGGACACCGTCACGCAGGTTATCGAACAGAACATGAACGGCCTTGACTACCTGCTGTACATGTCTTCGACCAGCGACTCTTCGGGGCAGGCGCAAATCACCCTGACCTTCAGCGCGGACGCCAACCCGGACATCGCGCAGGTGCAGGTTCAGAACAAACTCCAGCTCGCGACGCCCCTGCTCCCGCAGGAAGTGCAGCGGCAGGGCATTTCCGTGGCCAAGCGCGGCGCGAACTTCCTGAAGGTGTACGCCTTCGTGTCCGAAGACGGCAGCATGGACAACGCCGACATCGCGGACTATGTGGCGACCAACCTCAAGGATGCGATCAGCCGTATCTCCGGCGTCGGCGAAGTATCGCTGTTCGGCAGCCAGTACGGCATGCGCATCTGGCTCGATCCGCACAAGCTGCAAAGCTACAAGTTGATGCCGAGCGACGTGATCAACGCGATCAACGCACAGAACGCGCAGGTTTCCGCCGGTCAGCTCGGCGGCACCCCGTCCGTGCCGGGCCAGCAGATGAACCTCGCCATTTCGGTGCAGGAGCGCTTGCAGACCCCGGAGCAGTTCGGCAACGTCATCCTGCGCACCAACCCCGACGGCTCGCTCATCCGCGTGAAGGACGTGGCCCGTGTGGAGCTTGGCAGCGAAAGCTACTCCACGCTCAGCCGCTATAACGGCAAGCCCGCCACGGGTATCGCCGTGAAGCTCGCCACCGGCGCGAACGCGCTGGAAACGGCGAGCAATATCGACGACTATCTGAAGGGCGCCGAAGCCTTCTTCCCGCAGGGGCTGAAGGCCGTGTATCCCTTTGATACCACGCCGGTCGTGAAGATTTCCATCCACGAAGTGGTGAAGACCCTCGGCGAAGCCGTGCTTCTGGTGTTTCTGGTCATGTACCTGTTCCTCCAGAACTTCCGCGCAACCCTCATTCCGACCATCGCGGTGCCCGTCGTGCTTCTCGGCACGTTCGGCGTGCTGTCGGCGTTCGGTTATTCCATCAACACGCTGACCATGTTCGCTGTGGTGCTCGCCATCGGCCTCCTCGTGGACGACGCCATCGTCGTCGTTGAAAACGTGGAGCGCGTGATGAGCGAGGACAAGCTCTCGCCCAAAGAGGCCGCCCGGAAATCCATGGATCAGATCACCGGCGCTCTGGTCGGCATCGCCATGGTGCTGTCCGCCGTGTTCATCCCCATGGCCTTCTTCGGCGGGTCCGTGGGCGTCATCTACCGGCAGTTCTCGGTGACCATCGTTTCGGCCATGGTGCTGTCGGTGGTGGTCGCCATCGTGCTGACCCCGGCCCTCTGCGCCACGATGCTGAAACCCATCGGCGGGGATCACGTGCATTCGCAGCACGGCTTCTTCGGCTGGTTCAACCGCTGGTTCGACAGCGCCACGCTGCGCTACCAGTCCGGCGTGTCCTACGTCATCCGACGCGCGGGCCGCTTCATGCTCATCTATCTGGTGCTTATCGGCGGCCTGGTCTTCATGTTCAAGACCCTGCCCACGGGCTTCCTGCCCGACGAAGACCAGGGTATGCTGTTCGCCCAGATCCAGCTGCCTACCGGCGCGACGCAGGAAGAAACCACCAAGGTGCTGGAGCGGGTCGAACGCTACTTCCTCGAAGAGGAAAAGGAATCCATCGACAGTCTGATGGGCGTTCTCGGGTTCAGCTTCGCGGGCAACGGCCAGAACATGGCTATGGCCTTCGTGCGCCTCAAGGACTGGAGCGAGCGTCAGGACCCGTCCCTCAAGGTGGACGCCGTGTCCAAGCGCGCCATGGCGGCGTTCTCGAAAATCCGCAATGCGCAGGTGTTCGCATTCGCGCCGCCCGCCATTATGGAACTCGGCAACGCGACCGGTTTCGACTTCCAGTTGCAGGACAAGTCCGGCCTCGGGCATGAGGCGCTTTTGCAGGCCCGTAACCAGCTTCTCGGCATGGCCGCCCAGAACAAGAATCTGGTGGCCGTGCGTCCCAACGGGCAGGAAGACCAGCCGCAGCTGCGCGTCGACATCGACCGTGAGAAGGCGGGCGCGCTCAGCCTGAGCCTGGCCGACATCAACGCGGCGCTCTCGACCGTCTGGGGCAGCTCCTACGCGGACGACTTCCTCGACAAGGGCCGCGTCAAAAAAGTGTACGTGCAGGGCGACGCGCCGTTCCGTATGGTTCCGGAAGACATGGAAAAATGGTTCTTCCGCAACAACAAGGGCGAAATGGTTCCCTTCTCCTCGTTCGCTTCGGCGCACTGGGAGTACGCCCCAGCGCGTCTGGAACGCTACAACGGCGTCCCGTCCGTGGAAATCCTTGGGCAGCCCGCGCCGGGCGTGAGCTCCGGTACGGCCATGCTGGAAATGGAGAAGCTCGCCGGCCAGCTGCCTCAGGGCATCGGCTACGAATGGACCGGGCTGTCCTATCAGGAACGCCTTTCCGGATCACAGGCTCCGGCTCTGTTCGCCCTGTCCATCCTTGTGGTGTTCCTGTGCCTCGCGGCCTTGTATGAAAGCTGGTCCGTGCCGTTTGCGGTTATCCTCGTGGTTCCCCTCGGTGTGCTCGGCGCGCTCGGCGCGGCGAACATGCGGATGCTTTCCAACGACGTGTACTTCCAGGTGGGCCTGCTCGCCACCATTGGTCTGTCGGCGAAGAACGCCATTCTGATTGTTGAATTCGCCAAGGAGCTGCATGACAAGGGAGGCGATCTCATCGAGGCGACCATTGAGGCGTCGCGTATGCGCTTGCGTCCCATTTTGATGACCTCGTTGGCCTTCCTGCTCGGCATCCTGCCCCTCGCCATCAGCACGGGCGCCGGTGCCGGCGGCCAGAACGCCATCGGCACGGGCGTCATGGGCGGCACGTTCGCGGCGACGGCCCTCGGGATTTTCTACATTCCGGTGTTCTTCGTCGTGGTGACCTCCGTGTTCTCGTTCCGCTGGAAGTGGAAGAAGCCGAAGCGTCGCCGCACGGCCAACATCGTTGAAACCATACCGGGAGATTCCCACAAATGATGTCAGCAAAGTATATGGCGCTCGCGCTGGCGGTGCTGTTGCCCGGCTGCACGATGGCCCCGAACTACGTCCGCCCGGAGGCCCCGGTGGCGGAGGCCTGGCCCGACGACCTCATGCCCAAGGGCACGGTCCTCGCCCAGGCCACCGATCAGCTGGCTTCGGAAATCGGATGGAAGACGTTCTTCACCGATCAGCACCTGCAGCGGCTCATTCAGCTTGCCCTGGACAACAACCGGGATCTGCGCGTCTCCGCGCTGAACATCGAGCGTGCCCGCGGCTTGTACCAGATACAGCGCGCGGATCTGATGCCCGGGGTTTCCGCCTCCGGCGAGTCCTCCAACAAGGGCGTTTCCGCCGATTTGTCCACCACGGGCGAACAGACGGTTTCCCGCCAGCACTCGCTCGGCGTCGGCGTGACCAGTTATGAGCTTGATTTCTTCGGGCGTATCCAAAGCCTCAAGGATAAAGCTCTGGAAACCTATCTCGGCACCGAGGAGGCGTATCGGAGCGCCCGCCTGAGCCTCGTTTCGGAAGTGGCGCAGGCGTATCTGGCGCTGGTGGCGGACCGCGAGCGTCTGAACATCGCTACGGAAACGCTCAAGAGCCAACAGGCTTCATACGAAATGATCGCGCGGCGCCATTCCGTGGGCGTTTCGTCCGAGCTGGATCTGCGCCAGGCGCAGACCAGCGTGGATACGGCGCGGGTGGACATTGCCCGTTACAGTGGGCAGGTGGCCAAGGACATCACGGCGCTCAGCCTGCTCGCGGGTACGAAAGTGACCCCGGACATGCTGCCCGCCAAGGCGCTCTCCGAGCTTCCGGTCTGGCCGGATATTCCGGTGAGCCTGCCCTCCACGGTGCTCCTCCAGCGCCCGGACATCCTTCAGGCCGAGCATACGCTCAAGGCCGCCAACGCGGACATCGGCGCGGCGCGGGCGAATTTCTTCCCCCGCATTTCGCTGACCGCGAACATCGGCACGGCCTCGAACGAGCTGTCCCACCTCTTTGACGGCGGCACGGGCATCTGGACCTTCCTGCCGCAGGTCAGCCTGCCGATCTTCGAGGGCGGGCGGAACGTCGCCAACCTGCGTGTTTCCGAAGCCGACAAGAAGATAGCTGTGGCGAATTATGAGAAGGCCATTCAGTCCGCGTTCCGGGAAGTGTCCGACGCGCTGATCGACCGCGTATCCCTTGCCGGACAGCTTGAGGCGCAGAAATCGCTTGTTCATGCGACTTCCGAGACGTACCGCCTGTCCGGGGAGCGCTACAACCAGGGCATCGACAGCTATCTGGCCGTGCTCGATTCCCAGCGTGCGATGTACAGTTCGCAGCTTAACCTCATCTCCGTTCGCGTCGCCCGCGAGCAGAACCTTATCATGCTCTACAAGGCCCTTGGGGGCGGCGTGAAGGAATAGGGGGATAAAGATTGGAGGGGGGCGGGAGGGCCTTTCTGAAGAATCCCCATGAAGGGGACAAGCGCCCCCTCCCGCCCCCCTCCAAGCCTCCCCCTCCCCAAAGACTTTTGACTTTATCGAATCCCTGTTGCAGGGGAGTGCGTATGAAAAGGGACCTTCTCCGTTTCCGGGGAAGGTTTCTTTTTTTGTTTTAAGAAAAGGGAGAAGGCAGAGAGTGGGGTAAGTTATACTATAAATTGAAGAGGGGCGAGGCGGGTGTGTCTTCCCTGCCTCTGCAACAAGAATAGCTTTTCCAGAAAAAGGCGGCATTCCCGATAAAAAGGGAACGCCGTCATGGGGGATTCGATAAGGTCAAAAGTCTTTGGAGGGAGAGAGGAGGGGGTGTGGGGGAGGGGACCTTTCTCCAGAAAGGTCCCCTCCCCCACATTTTCCCTACGGGATCATCTGCCCAAGAACCGCGCCGAACTGGGCGAGAAGGGCGCTCTGGGCCTGTACCATCGAGGGGATGTCGGGACCGGCGGGGGCGTGCTGCACAAAACGTCCCGACTTGAGCTCTTCGCCGCTCTCGTTCACGAGGCTCCAGCCTGCGTCGAGGATGACGCTGCCGTTGGGCGCACCGTCAAAACGGGCGATATCCACGGCAATGCGCCACTGGAAAGGCTGCTGCGAACGCATGGGAGAGGCCAGCCCTTTGCGGGGGGTCAGGGATGCGGACACGGCGTCGCAGAGCACCCGGGTCACGCCCTCGCCGAACGGCTCGCTCCAATGGTTGAACTCGGCCAACTCGACTTTGACGTCATTGCCGTCGCGCAGGAAGAGCTGGGGCCTGTCCAGATAGCCCGGAATGGACACGGGTCCGATGGCGACGCGTGGCCCGGAGATTTTTTCTTTGCCGGACTGGACCACATTTTCCACGGGGGAGGACAGCATGTAGAAATCGGGGCGTGGGCTGCGGCCGAGGGAACAGCCGCCAGCGGTGAGCAGTCCGGCCAGCGCCAGCAGGGCCAGCAGCAGGGAAGGGGCGCGCTTTTTCATATGGCTTCCTTTTTCCTTTAAGATGGGTAGCAAATGACCATGCTCAAGCGGCACAGCGTGTTTCCTTCATTGGCATAGGCGTGTTTCCGATCCGCCTTGAAACGGATGGAGTCGCCATCGGCGATCCCCCAGCGTTCGCCGTCGAGCAGTACGGTCAGCGCGCCGGAAAAAACAGTGATGAACTCCTGCGTCCCTTCGGGGTGCGGTTCGGCGTCAAGCCGGACGCCGGGGTCCAGCTCAATGGCATACATCTCGAACCCCCGGGAACTGTCGAACGGAAAGACGGGATAATTCCTGTATTTTCCGTCTGTTTCAACAAAAGGCGTTATGGCGGAACGCGGGACGACTTCGACGTCCGTTTCCGGGCGCATCATGAGCGAAGTAAATGAAATCTTGAGCCCGTTCGCGATCTTCCAGAGCGTCGAGATGGTCGGGTTGGTCACGCCGCGTTCGATCTGGCCGAGCATGCTTTTGCTCACTCCGGAACATTTCGCTACGGCGTCAAGGCTGAGCTTCCTTTCTTCCCGCAGGCGTTTGAGGTTCTCCGCTACGATGTGGCCGATATTTTCCAAGGGCGTTATCCTGTCCATGTTTGACATTATAGTGCACAGATCGTATGCTCTATCGCACAAACTCAAAGGAGCTTCCACCATGCCGTCGATTGCCGCTTTCCTGTCCTTCGCGTGCATCATGTCCTTTACGCCAGGCCCCAACAATATTATGGCGCTTTCCAGCGCGAGTGCGTACGGGCTCCGGAAGGGGCTCCGTTTCTGCTTCGGCGTCCTGCTGGGCGTTCTGGGGCTCATGACGGCATGTGCGCTGTTTGGCGCGGCGCTGTTCCGGTTTTTGCCCGACGTGGAACCCACAATGCGTGCCGTCGGCGCGGCGTATATCCTCTGGATGGCCTTTGGCGTCTGGCGGTCGGGATCAGGAAACGAAGATTCCCGCCTTGTACCGGTCAACGGCGTCGTTTCAGGGATGCTGCTGCAATTCGTCAACCCCAAAGGCATCCTCTATGGGATAACCGCCTTCTCGTCCTTTGTGCTTCCTTACTACGATTCCTTTATGGCTTTGGCTGTTTCCATCGGCGTGCTCTCGGCTGTCGCCTATGCCGGGACATGTTTTTGGGCGCTTTTTGGAGCCGTATTCCGTCGTTTCCTCCAGAACCACCATACCGCCGCCAACGCGAGCATGGCGCTCCTGCTGGTGTGGTGTGCCGCTTCCCTGTATACCTAATTATCTCAAATGGATGTAATCCGCTTCCGCGTCCTTGGGCTCATCGCGTCATGTTTAAGGATACAGTACTGTGCCCAATCAAGCGCGGAAACAGGACTTTGCTTTCAACCCGGTCCCACCACGATTTGAACTTCCCGACACCCTACCAGTCGAAAGTCTTTGGTAGAGGAGGGGAGGAGCCCCCTTTCTGGAGAAAGGGGGCTCCTCCCCTCCCCAATACGTTCCTTTACCGCACCTTCCCGCGCAGCACTGCTTCGGGATTGCGTTCAAGCGTGTTGGCGAACACGCGAACGGCCCGGGCCGCTTCGGTGATTTCGCGGATGGCCTGATTCAGTTCGATGACGGTCGTACTGTTTTTGCTGACCACGCCACGGGCGGAAACGACAGTCATCTCCGTCTCTTTGGCTACGTTGTCGATGCGGCTCAGGACATGCGACGCCTGTTCCAGCGCCGCGGACAGCCGCTTGTCCGTATCCTGCGCCAGCTTTGTATACGGTTCTGCAAGCCCGCGGATGCTCGTCAGCGTCTTGTCGAGGTTGGTCCCGATATCCTGAAGCTGGACCACCAGCTTGTCGATGTGGCCGATCAGCTGTTCCGTCCCAGAATTGCTCAGGATTTTTTTGACGCCTTCCGTAATGTCGAGGACATTCGAGGCGATGTCGTCATACGGCAGCGTCGTGAGCGTTTGCAGGATGTTGTCGAATTGCGACGGGATGGTGGGAATCTCGGGCACGTCGTCGTATTCTTTGACTTCCTTGATAGGATAAGGGATCTGGCTTCTGGGGTAGAAATCCATCTCGATCATGAGCTGGCCGGTGAGCAGGCTCTGGGTCGCCAGCGTTGCCCGCAGGCCGTGGCTGACCAGGCGATCGAGATATTCTTTTTTGGATATGTCGCCGTCGGAAACGGAAAACCGCCCTTCGTCCTTTTTGTTCAGTTCGATGAACACCGGCGTCTGGAACACTAAATTATCAAGGTCGCCCGTGAGCCGGATTTCGACGACGCGCCCCACCGGGACGCCGCGGAACAGGACCGGAGAGCCTACGGAAAGCCCGCTGATGGAACCGTCGAAAAAGAGCACGTAACGGCTTGTCGTCTGGAACAGCTTGCCTGAGCCGAAAACGGCGATAGCGAGCAGCAGGAGGGCTGTGGCCCCGACGACGAAGGCTCCGATGAGGGTTTTGTTGGCTGACTTGCTCATGAGCGGTATCCTTTGGAGGAGGTGGGGCAGGAGTCGGTTTTGCCGCGGTTCAGGAAACGGACGATGTCGGGGTGCGCCTGATCGCAGCGAAGGACATGGGGATCGCCGCCCGTGATCATGGTGTGGGTCGCCGCATCAAGGAATACGCTGTTGTTGCCGATGGTAAAGATGCTGTCGAGATCGTGGGTGACGACCACGACGGTCATGCCCATGTTCTCCTTGAGTTCGAGGATGAGCTCGTCCAGCAGGGCGGCGCTGACCGGGTCGAGCCCGGCCGAAGGCTCGTCAAAGAAAACGATTTCGGGGTCCATCGCCAGCGCGCGGGCGAGCCCGGCGCGTTTGCGCATACCGCCGCTGATTTCGGACGGGTAATAATCCTCGAATCCGGCAAGGCCGACGAGCGCGAGTTTGAGGGAGGTCTGTTCCCTGATCTCGGCGGAGGAAAGCTTCGTATAGCGCTGCAAGGGCAGGGCCACATTCTCGGCGAGGGTCATGGAACTCCACAGCGCGCCGCTCTGGAAGAGCAGGCCCACGCCGCTGAGAAGTTTTTGGCGCTCGCTTTCGGTCCCGGCCCAAAAGTCCTGTCCCCTGTAGAGCACTTGCCCCTTTGTAGGCTGGAGCAGGCCCACGAGGACGCGCAGGAGCGTGCTTTTGCCGCATCCGCTCGGCCCCATGATGATGAATACGTCCTGACGGTTTATCGTGAAGTTGAGATCCTTCTGCACGACGTAGCTGCCGTAGCCGACCGTAAGGTCCCGCGCTTCGATGATGGGTGTGGAGGTATTCATATATTCAAAATATTGCAGAGGATGGTGAGGACAGCCGTGGACAGCACGATGCCCACGATGGAATAGACCACGGCCGAGGTGGTCGCCTTGCCGACTGCTTCGGCATTGCGGCCGCAGCTCAGGCCCTGGTAACAGCCGGTTATGGCGATGAGCATACCGTAGACCGCGCCGTGCACCATGCCCACCCAGAGGTTGTTGATGTTGAACCCTTTCTGGGTAAATGTATAGTATTCCATGGGATCAAGGCCGAGTATCCCGACGCCGACGATGAAGCCGCCCATGATGCCCATGAAGTCGGAATAGAGCACGAGCAGCGGGGTCATGGCGGTAAGGGCGAGGACGCGGGGCATGATGAGGTAGTCGGAAGGGGCCACGCCGAGCGTGGTGAGAGCGTCGATTTCCTCATTGACCTGCATGGTCCCGATGACGGCGGCATAGGAGGCGCCGGTGCGGCCCGCGAGGATGATGCCGGTCATGATCGCGCCCATGATGCGGGTCATGCTCACGGCCACGAGGCTGGAAACGTAGATTTCCGCGCCGAACATCTTGAGCTGGATCACTCCGACGAAGGCGAGGATCAGGCCCACGAGCAGGCTGATCAAAGAGACGATGGGCAGGGCGTCCACGCCGCTTTCCTGAACGGCGAGCCAGACGTTTCCCGACGTGCAGGAAGAGCGGCCCCTGAACAGCCTGCCGGCGCTGAGGACAAGTTCGCCGATAAAATCGAAAATGTCGCGTGCCATGCGGGGCACCGCCAATGTAAAGCCGCCGACCCGTTCGAGGAAGGTCGTCTTTTGGGCCTTACGCTGCGCGGCGGTGTTCGGGGGGACCGCAAGGGCCAGCTTGGTCAGGTTGCGGATGCCCTCGGGGAGGCGGGCGTCATCGAGCGGGATGTTGTGTTCTTTGGCGAGGGTGACGAGCCGGGTGGTGACGACGAGCACGCCGCTGTCCCATTCGCCGAGAGCCTCGCCGAGGAGTTCGACGCTGCGGGCCTCTTTGAGGAGTCTCTCCGTTTCACGCAGCGCTTCGTCACGTTCCGTAAAAAAGTTCGGCCCAAGCAGGTCCCGTTTCCACTCGCCGCTGAAAATGACGCGCAGGACGCCCTCCGAGCTCTCGGCGCGTAACGCGCCTCCGAGCGAGGCGGACGCCCTGCTTTTTGTCATCGGTTCGGCTGCCATCGTCAGGCGGGCTTGCGGCTGACGGATACTTTGGCGGGGCGCAACAGGCGGTCTTTCAGGCGGTAGCCGCGCTGGTGCAGGGTGCTGACCAGGCCGGGTTCCATGTCATCCCGCTCTTCATAGGAAACGGCATCATGGACATCGGGGTTGAAGGGCTCGCCCACTTCCCCGGCAACGTCGAATCCGTGGTTCTTGAGCGCGTCGAGGAGCAGCTTCCGGGTCATGATCACGCCGGTGAGCAGGCTTTTACAGGTTTCGTCGCTGCCGCCGTATTGAATGGCGAGATCAAGGCTGTCCAGCGCGGGCAGGAGATCCTTGAGCACCGGCTCGCTGGCGTAGCGCATGTATTCGTCATGGTCACGCTGGATGCGTTTCTTGAAATTTTCCATCTCCGCGAGGGCGCGCAGCCGGGTCTCGTCCGCTTCGGCCTTGACCGTGCAAGTGGGGCAAATCTCTTCGCGGAACTGCTCCTCAAGCGTTTTTTCAGGGGCCTGCGCGGTTTCCGCGAGGTTCTCTTCGGTGGCGCCGTTCTGTCCCTTTTCGGTCTGGGGATCACGTGTATCGGTCATGCTAGCTCCTTAATGATCATATTCGGCGACGCGCCGTCTCCGTGACGCATCTGCCAATACTCTATATAGGACTGAACCCGTATTCGGCAACACTTACCTTGCTTCGGCAAGCCAGCAGCAGACCTCCCGGGCGCCGTCGGCCCCGGCGGATTCGATGACGGGCGGAGTCTTGAAACAGCGTTCATGCGCTTCCGGGCAGCGCGGCCGGAAGGGGCACCCCTGCGGGAGATCGCCGGGCGAGGGGACTGTGCCGGGGATGGCGTCCAGCTTCGCCGAAGGGGGCGTGTCAAGCGTGGGCGCGGAGCGGATAAGGCCCCAAGTATAGGGATGGCGCGGTTCGGCGAACAGAGCCCGCACGGGCGCGCGCTCCACGATGCGCCCGGCATACATGACGCCCACTTCGTCGGCCATTTCCGCCACCACGCCGAGATCGTGGGTGATGAGCAGAAGCCCCATGCCGCGCTCGCGGGAAAGATCGCCGAGCAGGGCGAGTATCTGGCCCTGTATGGTCACGTCGAGGGCCGTGGTCGGCTCGTCGGCGAGCAGGAGGCGGGGTTTGCAGGCCAGCGCCATGGCGATCATAACGCGCTGGCGCATACCGCCGGAAAGCTGGTGCGGGTAGTCGCGGACGCGCATGTCCGGCGCGGGTATGCCGACCAGCCGGAACAGTTCCACGGCTTCGGCGAGCGCGGCCTTCTTTGGCAGGCGCAGGTGACGCATCAGCGGCTCCGCGACCTGCTCTCCCACCCGGATGACCGGATTGAGCGAGGTCATGGGTTCCTGAAAGATCATGCCGATGTCGCGCCCCCGCACGCGTTCCATCGCGGATTCGGACAATTCGGCAAGATCGCGGCCTTCAAAGAGGATGCGCCCGGCGGCGAGGCGCCCCGGTTCGGGGATGAGGCGGAGCAGGGACAGCGCCGTCATGCTCTTGCCGCAGCCGGATTCCCCCACAAGGCAGAGCGTGCGCCCCGGATGCAGCGTGAACGACACGTCGCGCACCACGTCGAACGGGCGTTCGCAGGCGTCGAACCGCACGGTGACGCCTTCCGCCTGCAACAGCGGGGCGGAGGAGGCCGGGATTGGGGAAGATGCGTTTGCGGAAAGGGACATGGGGCGCTCCAAAGAAAGTTGCGAATAAAAAAAGTATAGACGAGATGCGGGTTAAGGGCAAGAAACCGGGGATGCCGGGCAAAATGTTCTCATGCCGCAATTGACATTTATTTTCAAAAATCTATAGAAAGGGCAGATCCAATTGGTATCATAAGGGAGTGGGTATGGACGCGGAACCTGTTTTCATCACTGGAAGCGTTTTTTCGTGGGAATCCCTGCTCGCCGTGTCGATCATCGTTGCGGCGTGGTTTGTATGCCGCAGGATCAATGTCATGAAACGTCCGGTATGCAACGGCGGCTGCGCCGGTTGCCACGGGGCCCGTCAGGGGCGGGGATGTGCTTTCCCAGAGGGGCGGCGACGCCGGATGTGACGATAAAGTTGAAGCTGGGGGACAATATGTTTGGATTTTGCCATAGAAAGCGCGGAGGGCATGATTGCGCCGAAGCCCGTTCGTGCGGCGGCGAAGGCTGTCCCATCTCCAAGGAGATGCTGGAAGCCGGGCTCATTTCCCTGCGCAGGATGAAGGAGGGGCAGAAAGCCCGCATCGCCCATGTGCAGGCCAGCGGCGAGCTGGGGCGGCGCATCCGGGACATGGGGCTCATCCCCGGCGCGGAAGTGGAAGTGGTGGGGCGCGCCCCGCTGCGCGATCCGGTGGCCCTGCGCCTGCCGGGGTTCACGCTCAGCCTCAGGAACAACGAAGCCGACTACATCGTCGTCGAACCGCTGGAACAGGCGGGCTGAGGCGTCATGGATCCGCAGCTTACCATAGCCCTCGCGGGCAATCCGAATTCTGGCAAGACGACGGCCTTCAACGCGCTGACCGGTTCGCACCAGCATGTGGGCAACTATCCCGGCATTACCGTGGAGAAGAAGGAAGGCTTCATCAAGATGCCTTCCGGCCGGTGTGTGCGCTTCATCGACCTGCCGGGGACGTATTCCCTGACCGCCTACACGCAGGAGGAGACGGTCGCCCGGCATGTGCTGGCGCAGGAACGGCCCGACGTGGTCATCGACGTGCTCAATGCGGGCGCGCTGGAGCGCAACCTCTACCTGACCATCCAGCTTCTGGAACTCGGCGTTCCCGTGGTGCTGGCCCTGAACATGATGGATGAGGCCGCCAAGCAGGGCATGACCATCGATATCGAGCGCCTGTCGCAGCGTCTGGGCTTCCCGGTCATGGCGACCGTGGCCCGCACGGGCGAAGGGCTGCCCGAACTCTTGAAGGCGACGGAAGCCTATATCGAAACCAAGCGCGGCGAGCCGTGGGAGCCGCTGCATATCTCGTATGGGCCCGATCTTGATCCCGTGCTGCGGGATATGGAAGCCGCCATTGCCGAGGCCGGGCTGCTGGCTTCGGAATATCCGGCGCGGTGGGTGGCGCTCAAGCTGCTGGAGCAGGATGAGGAAATCCTCACCCGCAGCCGCGCCGAAGCCCCGGAGCTTGCCGCCGATCTGGAGCGGCAGGTGGATGAGGTGGCACGGCATTTGCGGGATACGTTGAATACGTGGCCCGAGGCCGTCATCGCGGATTACCGCTATGGGTTCATTTCTTCGCTGCTGCGGGACGGCGTGCTGGTCCGGCTTCAGGATATGCACGCGCGCATCCAGTTCTCGGACCGCATGGACAAGGTGCTGACGCATCCGTTCATGGGCCCGGCGATCATGCTCGGCGTGCTCTATCTGCTTTATACCGTTACCTTCACCATTGGGGAGATCCCGATGGGCTGGGTGGAACAAGGGTTTGCCCTGCTGCGCGAAGGCGCGGACGCCGTGCTCCCCGACGGCCAGCTCAAGTCGCTGGTGCTTTCGGGCATCATCGACGGCGTGGGAGGCGTCATGAGCTTTGTCCCGCTCATCATGCTGATATTCCTTCAAATCGCCTTTCTTGAAGATACCGGGTACATGGCGCGCATGGCCTACATGCTTGACCGTATTTTCCGTATTTTCGGGCTGCACGGCTGTTCGGTGATGCCGTTCATCGTGGGCGGAGGCATTGCTGGCGGCTGTGCCGTGCCCGGCGTGCTGGCTGCCCGCACCCTGCGGAGCCCCCGCGAAAAGATAGCGACGCTGTTGACCGTGCCCTTTATGGCCTGTGGGGCCAAGCTTCCGGTTTTCATCCTTTTTTCCGGCGTCTTTTTCCCCGGCCATGAGGCGGCGGTCATGTTCGGCCTGACGCTCACCGGCTGGGTGGTGGCCCTGCTCACGGCGCGGCTGCTGCGCTCGACGATTATCCGTGGGCCGTCCACGCCGTTCGTCATGGAGCTTCCGCCCTATCGCCTGCCCACAATGCTCGGGCTGGCGATTCATACGGGCGAGCGCACGTTCGAGTATCTGAAGAAGGCCGGTACGGTCATCCTCGCCATTTCCATCATCCTGTGGGCGGCTATGGCGTATCCGCAGCTGCCACTGGACACGCGGGCGCATTTCGCGGGCGAGCAGCAGACCATCGAAGCGAACCTTGAGGCGGCGAAGGCTTCGGGCGGCGATGTGGCCGCTCTTGAAGAGCAGCTTACGGCCTTGCACGGCGAGCGCGCGGAGCGGGCACTTCAACACTCGTTTGCAGGCCGCCTCGGCATGGCGCTGGAACCGTTGACCCGTCCCGCCGGGTTTGACTGGCGCACGGACATCGCGTTGGTGGGCGGTTTCGCGGCGAAGGAAGTCATCGTCGCCACGCTCGGCACGGCCTATTCCCTCGGCGACATCGATCCCGAAGATCCCACGCCGCTGGCGCAGCAGATCCGCAACGACGGGCGCTGGACGCCCGCCACCGCCTTGGCTCTGCTGGTGTTTGTGCTGCTGTACGCGCCCTGTCTGGTGACTGTCGCCGCTATCCGGCAGGAGACGGGTTCGTGGGGTTGGCCTGTGTTCAGTATGGTATTCAACACGCTGATCGCGTTTGGGGCCGCCGTTGCCGTGCGGCATGTGACGATGTTGTTTCTATAGGTGAAATAAAGAGAGAGGGGAGATTTTTTCGAAAAAGAGAGGTACACCCGAAACTTTTTCCCTTTTTTCACGATACATCTCCGTGTGTTGATATAAGAGCCTCTTTATTGGTTGTTTTTGTTTTGCTGATTCAAAAATGAAAATCCCCAGAGTGGGGAAGCTGATCTCTCAAGAAAACGGATAAGGGAGCATTCGTAGAAATGCTCCCTTATTTTTGTAAAAAGAGCGTATTGGGTTTACATCATTGTTGTGAGGGTATAGACCTTCGCCGAAGGTATGTTCTTCTTTTTTTCGGGAAGGTACTCTTTTTACGTCACCGGACAGTTTGCTTTATGCAACTATATATTGTTGAATAAAGTGGTATTGTTTTTTGTATGCCGTTTTATTCAGCGCAGCGCCGTTTCTTTGTGAAACCTTCATTAAGAAACAGCTAGGATATTTTGCGAATAGCGCTGTACGCGGATATCGAAGGCCTTTACTTGAATCACGAGGTACTCTATAGATGAAAAAGATTCTATCACGAGCCTCATACATGTGATTTTCCCGCTCAGGCTTAAGACGTTTTTCAACATTTGTGGATGGAGGTATACGATGCGAAAGGACAGGGGACAGCAGGGCTTCACGCTCATTGAAATCATTTCCGTCTTGGTCATCCTCGGCATTCTCGCCGCTGTGGCCGTTCCGAAGTACTATGACTTGCAGCAGGATGCGCTGAAGAAATCGGCGCGTGCCGCCGTTGCGGAATTGCAGGCCCGTGTAAATTTGAAATTTGGGCAGACTCTTTTACAGGGTACTACTGGCTCAGGCAACAGTGCGAAGACGGCCGATTGTGCCGAGGCTGTGAGGTTGGCTAAATTAGAGGTCACTGAGGCGACCGATCTTGGCGGCTGGAAAGTTGCAGGTGCGTGGGGAGCAGGTGGAGATGGTAATGCAACACCCGAAACGTACGAAGTGAATTCCGTCACCGGGACACAGGGTGTAGTTGATGTTTCAACAGAAGATCCCAGATGGACAATTATTGCTCCTGTCTGCACTAACTAGTAGCTGATTTTTAATAAAAAAGGAGTTCTACAGAACTCCTTTTTTATTCCTCATACAACGGAACTCCCTCCGCGCATCCTCCCCACCAGCCGAAAGTCTTGGGAGGGGAAAGGGGGAGGTTTGGAGGGGGGAAGGGGAACCTTTCTTTAGAAAGGTTCCCCTTCCCCCCTCCAATTTTTCCTCTATTTCACCAGCTTCCTCAACCATGAGATCGGATGCATGGACGGGAGCTTCGTGTGATGCGAAATCTGAAGGCGGCAGGTGCCGCACTCGGTGACGCAATACTCGGCGGCACTGTCCTTGACGGCCTTGAAGAGATCGGAACCGACCGAGGCCGCCACATCGTACTTTTCCTTCTTGAAGCCGTAACTGCCGGAAATGCCGCAGCAGCCGGAACGGGCGTCCTCGACGTTGGCGGAAGCCATGCGGAGCAGATCAAGGCCCGGCTTGCCGATGCCCTGCGCGCGCAGGTGGCAGGGGGCATGATAGACCAGCTTCGTGGCGTCTTCGCGTACGTCGATGTCGAGCTCGCCGGACTCGATAAGGCCGATGAGGAACTCGCAGGCATCCTGCACATGGGGGACAATGGACTCATGCTTGCCGAGTTCCGGGAAATACTCGGCATACTCCTGCTTGAGCATGAGCTGGCAGCTCGGGCAGACCGTCAAAACGGGGACATCGCCGGACGAAACGAGAGCGGCGAGCGTGTCCACGTTCCGGCTCGCGGCGGCGCGGGCGTCGTCGAAGAAGCCGTTCGCCACCATCGGCAACCCGCAGCACTCGAACTCGGGCACAATGACCTCATACCCCGCCTTTTCCAGCATGAAAACGAGATCCTTGCCGGTCTGCGGGTCGTAGTCGTTCACGTAACAGCCGGGGAAGAAGACGGCCTTCTTGGTGAGGCGGCTGCGATCCGAGGCCGTCAGCATCGCGTTGTGGTCGCCCATCCATTCCGTGAAGCTCCGGGGCACGAACACGGGCATGGGCGCGCGGGCGTCCACGCCGAACTTGTCGAGGATGAGCCGGGTCAGCGCGTTGGTGGAGCCGACATTGACCAGCCAGCCCGGAAAACGGCGGGCCAGCCTGCCGAGCATACGCCCGTGGGACAGTACCCAGTCGCGCAGGGGCGGCTTGTGGCGCTTGCAGTACTCCGCACGGGCCAGCATGTTGAGGGTCGAAATCTTGACCCCGGACGGACAGGCGATGTCGCAGTTCTTGCAGTTGGAACAATAGTCCAGCGCCTCGATTTCCGAGATTTCCCCGCCGCCGGTTTCGTCATACAGGCGGAAACGCTCGGACGAAGGCCCGGTCAGCTTCGGCCCCTTGAAGGCCCGCGTCGCCTTGGTGACGGGGCAATAGGCCACGCAGGTCGAGCAGGTTGTACATTTATCTACAGTTTCAATAGGTTTCATACGCACCTCAGGCGTTCATGGCTGCAAAGAGGGCCGTGGACAGCGCGACGCCGTTGCCGGACTTCTCCGCGGCGTGATCGTAGCCGCCGAGCGTCTTGCCGATAAAGAACACGTTGCCGCACAGCGGGTTGCCGTCCTTGCCGAGCGGGCGGAGTTTGGCGTCCACATCCGGGCCAAGCAGGGCGAAGCCGTGCGACGGGCGGGGCGTCCCCGGCGTCTGGCGGCAGGCCGGGTAGGCTTCCGGCAGCGACCACTCTGGAGACGACGGGTTCAGGGGCAGATCAATATTGAAGATCGGCTCCCATGCGCGTTCGGGCTCGATGGCGAACCCTTCGCCGAGCACGCCGCCCGTGGCGATGATGAAGGAACGCGCCTCATAGCGGCGCTCCTGCCCGTTGTTGGTCGTGATCAGCGCGGCGCAGCGCCCGTTTTCGACCACGGCCCCGGTGATGGTGGACTGCTCGATGAGATCCACATCGTATTTCTTGAGCAGGCGCAGGAGCAGGGCGTGCAGGCGCAGCCCCGTCACCGCCGGGGGCAGGCTGGAGATTTCGTTGACGATGTGCCCCGTGCGATCCTTGATGGCGTTGTGTACGTCGTTGTTGGCGGCGGTGCCGAGGATGGCCGGGACGAACACCGCGCCGGGCACGCCGCGCACGATGTATTTGTTCAGGCTCTTGCTCAGCCAGAGGATGCCTTCGGGCGTATCCAGATAGCGGGCCAGATCGAGGGTGGAGAGGTCGCGCTGGAGCGGGAACGGGCTCGGCAGGATGACCGGGACGATGTTCTTCCCGATGTACCCCTTGCGCGTCGCAAGGCCCTGCGCCGCCAGCGCCGGGGAGAAGTCCTTGAGCCCCTCGACCCCGGCGATGAAAATGTTGGCCGCTTCGGCCACGCCGTGCATCGACATGGTATGGGGCACAAGATAGCTCGGCTTGGTCGTGCCGAGGGCCGTCACCACGCGGGTGTTTTGTTCGTTGTTGCAGAGGTAGGGACAGCCGCCCTCGTCGCAGAACTCGAGGAAGCAGGACAGCGCTTTTTTGACGGTCTCCGCGCCGACGATGGCGTAGGGATGGCGCGGGGACAGGCTGTCGAAGCCGTCGAAGGGCGAGGTAAGGGGCGTGCCGTCGGAACGGTAGCCGAGCACGTCGATGGTGCCGCCGCCGATGGCGAGCACGCCGGAGCCCTTGGTGACGAGCAGCGTGCGCTTCCCGGCCTTTGCCGCGAACAGGGCCGCGCTCAGCCCGGAAAGGCCGCCCCCGGCGATCATGACGTCATAGGGTGTTCTTTTGATCATTCGTCGGCTCCGTCTACGTTGAGGGTCGCGCCGTACATGCCGCGCGCCAGCTCGGTTTCACGCAATTCGCTGCCCCACAGCACCGGGCGGATGCCGTACCAGCGCTCCTGCTGGAAGCTCTGGAGCAGATCCGGCGCGCCGCAGGGGAGGGCGTCGCACTCTCCCGTACCGCAGGCCTGCATCCCGGCGGGCAACAGCTTGGCTTCGAGCACCGCGCCCACGCCGCGCAAGCCGCAGAAACTCCCCTGACAGGTGCCCATGCCCATACGGGTGCGGCGGCGGATGTCGTTGAGGGAATGGGACGTGGGTTCGGAAGCGACCTGTTCGAATTCCGCGATGGTGACGCGCTCGCATTCGCACAAAAGCGCCTTTTTCCACGGCGCGGCCTCAAGGCGTTCCACCGTGGCGGCAAAACTGTCGCCAAGGCGCGATTCGGCCTGTTCCAAGCCTTGCGCCGGGAAGACCTTGCGCGCGCGTTCCAGCAGGGCCGGGGGCGTATCCTCCACCAACGGCTCCACGGCGGTACGGCACTGTGCGGCCACGCCGAGCTTGGCACAGACGAGGTCGGCCATGCGTTCACCCATGAGGCGGTAGGTGGTCAGCTTGCCGCCGCAGATGGTCGCCATGCCCTTGAGCCCTTCCTTTTCATGGTCGAGGACCACGAAGTTGCGGGAAGCGCCCCGGCCTTCGGCGGACGGGTCGGCGGTGTACAGGGGCCGCGTCCCCGCGAAGGTGCGGAGGATGCGGTAGCTGTCGATTTCCGGGAAAAGCACGCGGCCGATGTCGAGCAGCTCATGCACTTCGGCGGTATCGGGCACGGTGTCGTCGGGCTTGTCGGTCTTCTTGGAGGTGGTGCCGAGGATGGTGATGGAGCCGTGCGGCACGAAGATGTCGCCGTCGGACGCCTTGCGCAGCCGGTTGATCACGCGGCTGGTGAAGCGGTGGTTGAAGGCCACCAGCGTCCCGCGGTCGGGCTTGACGTTGATGTCCAGCCCCGCGGTATGGGCCAGCTCGCCCACCCAGCTCCCGGCGGCGTTGACCACGAAGCTGCAGGGGATTTCCCCGGTCTGCCCGGTGCGGGAGTCGCGCACGCTTACGCTCGTGACTTGTCCGTTGGCGCTGTTGATGGAAGTGACTTCCGTATAGGTACGGAAGCCCGCGCCATGCCGGACGGCGTTCTGGACGTTCTGCCAGACGAGGCGGAAGCCGTCCACGGCGGAGTCTGGCACGCGGTACACGGATACGATGTTGTCCGCGAGATTGGGTTCGAGCGCACGGGCTTCTTTTACGGTGAGCGGAGTGGCTTCGATCCCGCACTTGTCGCAGGCCGTGACCCACGTAGCTTCAAACTCGGCCCCGTCTTCGGGCGTGCGGACGAAGAAGCCTTCGGTTTCCTCGACGCAGTGCTTGCCGATGCGCCGGAGGATGCGGTTTTCCTCGATGCATTCCCGGCCCGCCTCGGCGTCTTTCACCGCGTAGCGCGCGCCGCTGTGGAGCAGGCCGTGGAAGCGGGAGCTTGTGCCGTGGACGAGGTCGCGCTGTTCGAGCAGCAGCGCCTTGACCCCGCGCATGGCGAGGTCGCGCAAGGTTCCCGCGCCCGTGGCTCCGCCGCCGATGACGACGACGTCCCAGTGCCGCTTGGTATATTCTGAAAGTTCCTGCATGGATGTTCCCGTTCTTTCTGGATTTGTCCCGGTTCGTCCCGGGAGTGCGTCGTCCCTGAACGTAGCCTCTTTGCCATCCGTTTACAATAGAATATTCACATGTGAAACCATAGACAAGGGTAAAAAGTTCTTATTCGAAAATTCTTGAAAAAGTGAGATATTGGGGAGGGGAAAGCGGGCCTTTTGAAAAAGCTCCCCTTTCCCCTCCCAAAAAACACCCCTATCCCCCTAAAATTTTCGTAAGGGTCGGCGGCGGGACGGGACAATTGGAAAAGCTGAACGATGGCATACGTCTCCCGGATCTGCGTTAAAGGAAATACAAAAGGCTTGTTGGCTTGCCCTAATGGTTATAGATGGGGAAATGCCGATATGTCTTGAAGCGATGGAAAGCGGGACAAGGGGGCGCTGCGTTGTCGGCAGGTCGCTTTTTTGAGAGGGTTCATTTCAAGGGCAATCCGTTTCAGGGAGTGCTGCAACCAATGGGTTGATACAGGTACGAAAGCCTTTGAAGAAGCGAGGGATGGGTGCGGGCCCGTGCATGTGGTTCTGGAGAGGAGAAGCGCGGGGAGGTTCCTTTCTTCTCCAGAGAGTCTTCCGCCCGATGCTTCCAGAACCGTTTCTGCAGTCTCTCTTCTTGATGTTTTCGTGACTGGATTGCGGAGGGAACGCGATTCAGGCATGTCCGGGAGCATGAGCATGATTTCGGAGTTTTTCGCGGACGGGATGATCCCGTGGTCGCCGATTTTGCTGTCGTTGAAGGTCGCGGGCCTTGCGACCGCCGCCTCGTTTTGCGCCGGGGTCGCCGCCGCGTGGCTTCTGGCCCGCCGCCGTTCGCCTTTTTCCGCTGTCTTGGACGCCATGTGCACGCTTCCGATGATACTGCCGCCCACGGTTCTGGGCTATTATCTTATCCTGCTGGTCGGGCGGCGCGGCGTCATCGGGCCGTGGCTGGCCGAGTGCGGCATCAACCTGATTTTTTCATGGCAGGGAGCCGTGGTTGCGGCTACGGTGGTCGTGTTTCCGTTGATCTACAAGTCGGCCCGCGCCGCGCTGGAGCTGGTGGACCCGCGTCTTGAGAACGCGGCCCGCACGCTCGGGGCGTCGGAGTGGAAGGTCTTTTGGCAGGTGTCGCTGCCTCTGGCGTGGCGCGGCATCGTCGCCGGGGGGATGCTGGCCTTTGCGCGTGGCATGGGCGAGTTCGGCGCGACGCTGATGATCGCGGGCAATATCCCCGGCAAGACGCAGACCCTTGCGCTTGCCATCTATGACGCGTTTCAGGCGGGCAACGACGAACAGGCGACGGTGCTGGTCGTGTTGACGTCGTGCCTGTGCCTTACCATTCTTGTCCTTGCCGACAGGTTGTTCGGCGGAAAGGCGGGAGGCCGCTGATGCTTGATGTGCAGATACGCAAGCGCCTCGCCACGGGGCGGAAAAGCGGCGACAGTTTTTCCCTCGACGTGTCCTTGAGCTGCGCCACCCGGCGGCTTGTCCTGTTCGGGCACTCCGGTTCCGGCAAGACGCTTACCCTCCAGTCGCTGGCGGGGCTGGTCCGGCCTGACGGCGGATACATCAAGATTGGGGACGATGTGCTGTATGCTTCGGAGAAGGGCATCGATCTCCCGGCCCGTGAGCGCCATCTCGGGTATGTTTTTCAGGACTACGCCCTGTTCCCGCATCTGACGGTCCGCAGGAATGTGGAATTCGCGCTCGACAAGACGAAGCGGACCTTATTCGGCCGCCCCTCCCCTGCGGCCCGCAAATCCGTAGATGATCTTCTGGAGCGTTTCGAGGTCGGGCATCTGGCCGAGCGGTATCCCCGTGAAATTTCCGGGGGCCAACGGCAGCGCGTCGCGCTTGCCCGCGCCCTTATTACCGCGCCCCGTATGTTGCTGCTGGACGAGCCTTTCGCCGCGTTGGACCCGCTCCTCCGGGTCAGGATGCGCCGCGAGATCCGCGCCCTGCTCGACGAATGGAACATCCCCGTCGTGCTGATCACCCATGATCCCGCCGACGTGGACGCCTTTGCGGACTCGCTGGCCGTCTACCGCAATGGCATGATCCGGCATGTCCTCGACGATTATCCCGCCCGCCGGGCGAGCGAGCCGGACGCCCTTTCGCTCCTCGCGCCGCTGGTGGAAGTGTAACCGGAAGAAACACGGCAGCGAGGACAAAAACGAAGAAACGCCGCCGCTTTTCCGCTGCCCTCGTTTTGCCCGGCTTCCGGTTTTCCCCGATAGCAAAAAGCCTTCCCCGTGTTCGGAGAAGGCTTTTCCGTTCTTGGCAATCCCCTGCAATAGGGATTCGATAAAGGCGAAAGTCTTTGGGGATGGAGGGGAAGGGCCTTTCTGAAGAAAGGCCCTTCCCCTCCCCAAGATCTCGTTTACATCCCCAAAACGACGGCAAACGCCTTGAACAGGACGGACACGGGCTTGCCGGGCTCAAGCTTGAGCACACGGGCGCTCTGGGAGGTGATGACGGCGCAGACGGTGGTGCCTTCGTCGAGGGTGACGAGGACTTCGGCTTCGATTTCTCCGAGCTGGACGCTCTGCACCTTGCCGGAGAAGTGGTTGCGTGCGCTGGTGGGCGCGTCGCCGGTGCTGATGATGACCCACGGGGCCTTGATCGTCGCGGTGGTGTTGATGCCTTCGCGGAGTTCGAGGTTGTCGGCGCTTTCAGCCGTGATGATGGAGACGACCTGAAGGCCGGTGGAGGTCAGGATTTCCACTTCAACGAGCAGGTCGCCGCGCTTGATGCGGTTAATGGTTCCAGTGAACGCGTTGCGGGCGCTGGTTTTTTTCATAGCTTCCCTCCTAATATGGGAATGGACGATTTTTCGGGCGTCTTCACGGGAAAAGTGAAGGTAACTTGCCGTCAGGGTCGGGCTCTGCTGCCCGAGGAACTGCTGGACGATCTTGAGCGGCACGTCGCCGCGCAGAAGCTCTATGCCCCGCGAATGCCGTATGACCCGGGGGCTGAGGAGCTCTTTCGGCAGATCGACGTCTTTCGCCCGCTCATAGAAGATGCGGCGCACATAGCCTTGATCGAGGTGCAGCACTTCGCCGCGCAGGCCGAACATGAGGGGGGACTCCAGCACTTGCCGGATTTCCGTCATGATGGCTTCGGGAAATTGAAGTTCCCTGAAGTTCTGCCCCCGGACGCTGACGACGGAACGGGCAAAGTCTAGATCCGTGCGGTCGTCGATGGACAACACTTCGCCGAGACGCAGCGCGCCGTAGCGGATGAGCAGAAAGACCAGCCAGAGCCGTCCCCTTGAACGGCCTTGCGTCGTGGAGACGGACGCCTTGTACCAATCAAGAAACGCCTTGGAGACGGCGTCGAGCTGTTCCGAGGTCAGGTGCCTGACATTTTCCGGGACGGTGAATTGGCCGCCGGGATGCGGCGTGGACGGGGGCGGGACCTGGGGCGCGTTGCGGGTTTCACGTTCGTGGCGGACACAGGCTTCGATGAACCGCAGGGCGGAGTCATCAAGCCCCTGAACAAGGCGGGTTATTTCTTCCTGCATGGAATCTCCTCTGTACCGATAAGCGACTTCTCGGGATATGCAGGCTATCCCACGGGCTGATGTGGGCGAAAGTCGGTCACGCAGTTTCTCGAAAGAGTGACAAGATTGCCGGGAAAACGCAAGGGGGGTATTGCTGAAAAGGTTATCGTTCGTGAACCGCAACAGTCGAACAACAAAGGAGTATGAACATGGATAAGCGTTTTTTCCGTCGGTGTGCCCGAAATGCGGCGTTCAGCCTTTTGGGATGCCTCCTTTTGGCGGCTCCGGCGTTTGCGGCGCAGGAAATCACGGTTTCCGGCGCGGCCAGCCTGACGAATGCGTTCACGGAGATAAAGGGGCTCTTTGAGAAGAAATACCCCGACATCAAGGTACATACCAACTTTGCGGCCTCCAACCCGCTGCTCAAGCAGATGGAAGAGGGTGCCCCCGTCGATGTGTTCGCTTCCGCGGATCAGGAAACGATGGACAAAGCCGCGGCCAAGAAGCTGGTCGATACCGCCACCCGCAAAGATTTCGCGCTCAACGATCTCGTCATGGTCGTTCCTTCCGACAGCAAGCTCAACTTGACCGGGGCCAAGGATCTGGCCAAGCCCGAAGTCAAGCGCATCGCCGTGGGGAATCCCGACTCCGTCCCCGCCGGCCGCTACACCAAGGCGGCCCTGACGACCGCCGGCCTTTGGGAAACGTTGCAGCCCAAGTATGTTTTCGGCGCGAGCGTCCGTCAGGCTCTGGATTATGTGGGCCGTGGCGAGGTCGACGCCGGTTTCGTTTACCGTACCGACGCCAAGCAGGGCGGCGACAAGATGAAGGTGGCTGCCGTGATGGACGGACACAAGCCCGTCCTGTATCCCATCGCCGTGGCGACCACGGGCAGCAACCGTGCTGGCGGCGCGAAGTTCGTCGATTTCGTGCTCTCTCCCGAAGGGCAGGCTGTGCTTGCCAAGTATGGCTTCAGCAACCCGCAGAAGTAGTTGCATATACATGTGGGGAAGGGAGGGGAAACCTTTCTGAAGAAAGGTTTCCCCTCCCTTCCCCACACCCCATCCCTCCCCATCCCAAGACTTTCGACGTTATCGAATCCCTGCTCGCAGTCGTTCTTTTTATGTTTCCCCTCGAACGATGTTGGATGATTGTTTCGTCTGCGGCATCGCTGTCGGCAGGAGGCTTTTTCTTTATGGATTCCCTTGAGGGTGGCGGGTTGCCGTGGGAAGGGCATGTTGGAGGTTTTTAGGAAAACGTCAATATTCATTGGCGGTTGCTGGTGCTGTGCAAGGCCGGTTCCCCGGAAAGCAAAAAGCTTGCAAGGAATGAGGATTCAGGGAACAATATTCCCGAATCCTCATTTTTTTCAGGAGCACGGAACCATGCGGCATTGGCTTTTCAAAAGCGAACCCGACTGCTATTCGTTTACCGATTTGGAAAACGCGCCCGGCCAGACCACAAGTTGGGACGGCGTGCGGAATTATCAGGCCCGCAACTTTATGCGCGACGACATGAAGAAGGGGGATTTGGGATTCTTCTACCACAGCGGCAAGAATCCTGAAATCGCCGGGATTGTGGAAATCGTGCGCGAAGGGCATCCCGATATCACGGCGCAGGATCCCGAGGCCGGGCATTTCGATCCGAAAGCCACACCGGGCGATCCCCGCTGGTACATGGTGGATGTGAAGCTGGTGCGGCGATTCGAGCCGCCGGTTCCCCGCAGCCTGTTGCGGTTTGTCCCCGAGCTGGCGGGTATGGAGCTCATGAAGACCGGAAGCCGCCTTTCCGTACAGCCCGTGGAGGCCGAAGCCTATGCCGCCATCGTCAGGCTGGCGGACCAGCTCGCCGCGGACAAGGCGGCGGGGCAAGAGGTGAAGGCATGAGCGAACTTTTGCATTCTCCCGATGCCGAGCTTGCCGCGCTGAAGGCCCGTGTCGCCCGCTTGGAGCGGCTGGAGGAGCAGGTCTATTTTCAGGAGCGGACGCTTTCCGCCCTCAACGAGGCGATCACGCTCCAGCAGAGGCAGCTGGACGATCTTCAAGGGCGTATGGAAGCCGTTGAGGAGAAGTTCCGTGAGCTTTGGGAGCTTGTCGGCAACGAAGGCGGCGAAGCGACCGTGCCCCCGCATTATATGAAGCTTGCATAGGTTTTGTTCGATTAGACAAAAAGTTTGGAGGGGGAAGGAGGGCCTTTCTTCAGAAAGGCCCTCCTTCCCCCTCCAAACCTCCCCCTTTCCTCCCCAAAGACTTTCGTCTTTATCGAATCCCCGTTGCAAGGGATTGCCAAAAAAGAAAAGCCTTCCCTGTTCTTGGGAAGGCTTTTTGCTATCCGTGAAAGCCGATATGAGGGATTCGATAAGGTCAAAAGTCTTGGGAAGGGAGGGGGGGTGGGGGAGGGAAACCTTTCTCCAGAAAGGTTTCCCTCCCCCACATTTCTTCTTCTTCTTCTTCTTTTTTCCTATTGTTTCACCGGAACCGTGGAGATCGCGTTGAAGGGCGAGCCGTCCACGAGGCGGCGGCTGACCGCGAGATAGACGAGCGTGTTGCGCTTGGCGTCCCAGATGCGGGTGACGCGGGTGGCCTTGAAAAAGACCGAGGTCGATTCACGGAATACGTTGGCCTGTTTGGGGAGCTTGGCGGGAATTTCGATAGGGCCGACCTGACTGCACGAAATGGCGAAGTTGGACGGATCTTCGGCAAGCCCGAGCGAACCGGAAACACCGCCGGTTTTGGCTTGGCTGATGTAACAGGCCACCCCCGGAATGTCCGGATCGTTGAAGGCCGAAACGCAGACCTTGTGATTGGCTCCGAGCAGTTTCCACTCCGTGGTGACGCAGCCCACGTCCGAATCGTCCGCATGGGCGAAGGAGGGGAGGAGCAGGGAACAGAACAGGGCAAGGCAGGCGTATGGTTTAAGCATGGCGTTTTTCCTTTTGGTTTAGCAATCGGGAAGGGAAATGGCTCCTGAAATGTTGCGCAACGCACCGGGCGTGAGCTCGCAGGCGAGCGTGTATTCGCCGGGAACGCCGGGGTAGGAGATGGAAGCGGCGGAATGGAATCCGAATCGGCCATAATAGCCGGGATCGCCGATGAGCACGGCGGAAGAATGCCCCAGTGCGGCGGCCTTGGCGAGGGCCTCGCGGATGAGGGCCGCTCCGATGCCCTTGGCGCGCCATTCGAGCGCCACGGATAGCGGGGCGAGGAGCAGCGTGCCGAAGCAGCCTCCGTTTTCACGGATGGATGCTCCGGTCAGCATGATGTGACCGATGAGTACGCCGTCCTCTTCGGCGACAAGTTCCAGCTCGGGGATGTAGCTCCCCTTCCGGAGTTTAAGGACGAAATCCTGTTCGCCGCCGTCGGAGACTTTCGCTGTCTGGAATGCCGTTTTGACAAGGGAATAGATGGCGTCGAAGTCTTTGGGGGTTGCTTGTCTGATGGTCATGGTAAGCCTCTGGAGGGCGGAACGTTTTTGATTGGGGATGGTAAAACGGACGGTCAGAATCTTTTTATACTGTAATGTGCATTACTCCATGCCGTTCAAAAGGAAATCCGCTCTAGCTGGAGCGGCACCGTGATATCAGCGTTCCAGAACGCCGCCGAGCTGTTCCAGTTGCTTCTGGACATGCGTGTCGTAGCGGGAAACGTCGCTGCGGATTTTCTGCATCACGTCAAGGAACAGGCGCAGGTGCACGGACTGGTGGAACAGGCTTTCCAGGGCGGGGGCAAAGCCGCGCTTGACCTCGAATTCGTACGCCTTGCCCAGATCTTCGCGGACCACGGCAAGTTCCTGCCGGAGGGCGCCGCACACCCGCTCGGCGTATTCCTCGGCTTCGCGGCGGCGTTTGTCGAGGAATGCGGCCTTGCGTTTGTCCTCGCGCCCGAGGTGGTAGAGCAGGCCCGCCGTCCCGGCCACGGCCGCGAACACGGCGGCCGCAAGGGGGCTTGCCGCTGCCAGCGCGATAATGTTGCCTGCGGTAACAAGTATCGAGATCGGCCCGAGCGCGGTGAGGCGGCCCACGGTGAGCCCGGTGGTGAATACCGCAAGGTTCTTCATGTGCCGGTGCGTCTGTACGAGGAAGTGCGTGGCCGTCGAGGAGCCGCCGTTCACTTCGCCCGGATCGTCTTGCAGACCGTCGATATTGGAGCTCAGGCGGGCAAGGCATTCCTGCGAAAATTCGTCCATGCGCGCGGAAAAGAGGCGGAGCTTGTCTTCCCACGTGTGGAGGATGCCGCGCTGTTCGTCGAGGAATTCATCCACGGCGCGCCGGGCGATGGCCCGGGCTTCGGTAGCGTCGAATTCCTTCCAGACGGAATCTTTGGCGAACTGATGTCCGAGATCCGCCACTTTGCGGTTCACGGCGTCCATGAGCCGCAGCACCAGCGTTTCGTGGAATTTTTTCAGTGCCTTTTCCGTGGATTCGTCCCACGCGTCCAAGTCCTTGGCGGCGGCGTTCACGACCTGCCGGGCCTGCTCCAGCGAGGAGAGGGCGGAGGCGGAAAGCTGTTTGGCGTGCGCGTCCAGCATACCGAGCAGTTCGGGGTTCGGCAGGGATTCGCGGTACTCCTGCACATGCTGGCGGAGCCGTTCGCGGGCGGAGTCGGCAATCCGGGAGTAGGCTTCCGCGATTTTGTGGCGGTATGCCTCCTTGCCCGCATCCCTGTCCATGATTTCCCGCAGGAGGGCAAGGAGCTGCTCAAGCTCTCCGCAGCCGGACACGGAACGCGACACTTTGGACAGCGTTTCCGAGAAGGCGGAACCTCCCCGGCAGCGTTCCTCGACGGCCTGCCGGGTATTGAGGGCCACGACACCGGCGAGTTCCACATGGCCGGAGCTCCGGCAGGCTTCGCGTAGCACGGTGCGCGCCTGTTCGCGGGCCGCTTCGAGGCTGGCGGCGCTGTTCAGGCGGTCGATGTTGGTCAGCACGCCGATGATGCTGACCGTGCGTCCGCTGCGGGCCAGCTTGCGGAGCAGGGACAGTTCGGAATTGGAGCCCGGATCGCGGGCGTCCATGACGAAGATGACGCAGTCCGCCTCAAGGCTTTCCTCATAGGAAAGATAATCATGAAACTGATCGGTATCATTGAGGCCGGGCGTGTCCACGAGCACGACGCCCGCCCGGAGCGTGTCCAGCGGCAGCCCCACGCTGACGCGGGCCACGAATCCTGAGAAACGCCCCTCAAGGCTGATGTAGTCGGACAGGTCGTCCCAGCAGGTGATGCCCGAAAGCAGCTTGCCGGGGATGAACGTGCCGTCGGACACACCTTTGCGGATGTGTTCGATTTTGCGGGTGAGCAGCAGGTTGTCCTGCTCGTTTTCGAGATAGTCCTCAAGCCGGGCGAACTGGCTGGAGTCGAGGAACCGCACGCTGTAGTCCGGGGCGTGGGCGTATTTGAATTCCACCACGGTGGCGGTTTCCGGCGTGGACTCGCGCACCGGGGACAGCTCCTGTCCGATGATCGCGTTGATGAGCGAGCTTTTGCCGCGTTTGCGTTCGCCCACGATGACGATTTTGAACGGCTGGCGGCGCAGCATCTTGCGGAAAATATACAGCTCTTCGCGCAGGTCCATGTCGTCGAGCGTCCACGCGATGCGGTCGAGCGAATTGGCGAAACGCTCCATATCGGCGTTGAACTGGCTTGTTTCGGGCGCGAACCAGCCCGCGATTTCCTTTCGGGAAGGCAGGACGTTGGTTGCCTTGCGGTAGAGTTCGCCGAGGCTTTCCCCGACGTTGAGCCCGAGGCCGATGCCCCGGCCCGCGCTGCGTTCGAGGCGGGACTTGCGGAAGGCCCATTCGATGTCGTTGACGAGCGACCGCGCCTTTTCGTCGATCCGTTCCTCCTGCCCCCCGATGCGGGAGAGCGCCTTCAGCATGGTGTCCACGAATGTGGAGGAAACCTTTTGGGCGTCGGCCTGGTTCGCCATGTCGCGGGCGATGTCGGCGGGATCGGACGGCGGGTTCAGGAGCGCGTAGTGGAGCTTGGCTTGCAGTTCGGCATGGAGGGCGCGTTCCCCGAAAATGGCCTGCGCCGCCTCCTGTACGAGCTGGTACTCCCGATAGGTGAGCATGTCGTCCGTCGTGGCGACCGCCGCAAGCAACAGCAGGATGCGGTCGTTGAAGGAGTCGCCGGGGATCGGCTGGATGGGTTGGGGGAGCATGGACAGCATGGAGGCTGAGGTGGGACGGGAGGACATGGGGAGGCTCCTTTGCTGGTCGGTAAACGGCCCGTACCTTTTGTACCTAGCCGCAACGCCTTTTTTTTTCAATGGCCGGGAGGGCGGCCCTGCCGGGCTCTCATCGTCTTGACTGAAATGGGATCCGCTTTACATATGATCAGTTAAGGCCGCGTGAAGAGTGAGGGCGGCCTTGCGCGCACAGACAGGCGTGTCTATGAGGAGGCTAAAGTATGAGTGTCGAATATAAGGATTATTACAAAATATTGGGTGTGGGGCGCGAAGCTTCCAAGGATGAAATCGCAAAAGCCTTCAAGAAGCTCGCCCGCAAGTACCACCCGGATCTCAACCCCGGAAACAAGGAATCCGAGGAAAAGTTCAAGGAAATAAACGAGGCGTACGAAGTTCTCAAAGACGAGCAGAAGCGGAAGATGTATGACCAGCTCGGGCCCAACTGGCAGCAGGGCCAGCAGTTCGGCGGCAATCCGTTCGGCGGGGGCAACCCCTACGGCGGCGGTACGCGCTTCACGTTCAACGGGCAGGAATTCGGCGGTCAGGGGTTTGACGGCTCCGGGTTCAGCGACTTTTTCGAAACCCTGTTCGGCAGCCGTCAGGGCGGGAGCGCCGGCGGCCCGTTCAGCGGCTATACGTCCCGTCCGCAGCGGGGCCGCGACATCGAGGCTGATATTTCCATCACGCTTGAGGATGCCGTGAAGGGCGGCGAGCGCAGTCTTACGCTTGAGGGCGGGGACGGCACCAAGACCCTGAAAGTGAATATCCCCGCCGGGGTGAAGGATGGCGCCAAGCTCCGCCTTGCCGGGCAGGGCTACGATTCGCCCAACGGCGGGCCTAAGGGCGATCTGTATTTGCGGATACGTTTCGCGCCGCATTCGTTGTTCCATGTTGACGGCACGGACCTCACCTACGAGGTGCGGATCGCGCCGTGGGAAGCCGTGCTTGGGGCGAAGGTCAAAGTCCCCACCCTTGACGGGAACGTCGAGCTTTCCATTCCCGCCGGGACCGGAAGCGGGAAGAAGATGCGTCTGCGCGGCAAGGGCCTTGGCCCGGCGAAGTCGCGCGGCGATCTGTATGTGCGGGTCGGCATCGACGCGCCGAAGGATCTCACGCCGAAGCAGCGTGAACTGTGGGAAGCCCTTGCGGCGGAAAAATAGCGCCGCGTTCCGTTTTTGAAGGACAACGTCAGGGGAGATGATTGTATGGAACTTTTGCAGAATACAAAGGATGTGCCGAGCCGCTCGACCCTTATCGTCTGGGGCGAATTCCTGGAACTGACCGGGACGACCCCGGATCGCCTTTCCGAACTGATGGACATCGGGTGGCTCAAACCCACGCGCACGGCGGAAGCCGCATTGTTGTTCCGGCAGGATGACGTATACCGTATCCGCAAGCTTGAGCGGCTGTGCAGTGATTTCGAACTGCACACGCTCGGCGGCTCCATAGTAATGGACCTGCTGGACCGTATCGCAACGTTAGAGTTGCGTATTCGTGAGTTGACAGATCGTTAGTACGCCTTATTGTTAGAGAGAAAGCGATAGTGATATCACTTTTGCAGTTGCGTTGCGTTCGGTCATTTTGTCTCGGGCGCCGCTGCTGCGCTACAACGCAATAGAGGTGAACCATTATGGATATCAACAGATTTACCGAAAAATCCCGTGAAGCGCTGACTACGGCGCAGGGGCTTGCCGCCCAGTACGGTCATCAGGAAGTGGACGCCGAGCATTTGGCGCTCGCTCTGGTGAATCAGGAAGACGGCTTTGTCCCCCGCGTTCTGGAGCGCGTCGGCGTCGCCCCCAAGGCGCTGGTCACGGCGCTGGAGGCGGTTCTGAAGAAGCGTCCTTCCGTGCGCGGGCCGGGCGCGGAAATGGGCACGATCACGATTTCGCAGCGGGTCGCCAAGGCTATCGCCAACGCCGAGGCCCTCGCCAAGCGTCTGCGTGACGAGTACGTCAGCGTGGAGCATATTTTTGCCGAACTGCTGCGCGAACCCGCCTCCACAGGGCTTGGTCAGGTCGCGGCGGATGCCGGCTTGTCCGCCGATAAGTTCACCGAGACGATGATGGCTGTCCGCGGCCCGCACCGCGTGACCTCCGCCAACCCTGAAGAGAGCTATGAGGCGCTCAGCAAGTATGGGCGCAACCTCGTCGAAGCCGCCAGCAAGGGCAAGCTCGACCCGGTGATCGGTCGTGACGCGGAAATCCGCCGCGTCATCCGCATCCTGTCGCGCCGCACGAAGAACAATCCCGTGCTCATCGGTGAGGCGGGCGTGGGCAAGACCGCCATCGCGGAGGGCCTCGCCTACCGTATCGTCAAGGGCGACGTCCCGGAAGGGCTCAAGAACAAGACCATTTTTGCGCTGGACATGGGCGCGCTCATCGCGGGCGCCAAGTACCGCGGCGAATTCGAGGAACGGCTCAAGGCCGTGCTGTCCGAAGTGCAGAAATCCGAAGGGCAGATTATCCTGTTCATCGACGAGCTGCACACTATCGTGGGCGCGGGCAAGACCGACGGCGCGATGGACGCGGGCAACCTGTTGAAGCCTCTTCTGGCTCGCGGCGAGTTGCACTGCATCGGCGCGACGACCCTTGACGAGTACCGCAAGTACATCGAAAAGGACCCGGCGCTGGAACGGCGTTTCCAGACCGTGCTGGTGGAGGAGCCCTCCGTGGAGGACACCATTTCCATCCTGCGCGGCTTGAAGGAGCGGTTTGAGGTGCACCACGGCGTGCGCATCAGCGACTCCTCCATTGTGGAGGCGGTGGTGCTGTCCAACCGGTACATCACCGACCGCCAGCTTCCCGACAAGGCCATCGACCTGATCGACGAAGCGGCAGCCATGATCCGTACCGAAATCGACTCGCTGCCCACGGAACTGGACGAAGCCAACCGTAAGGTCATGCAGCTCGAAATCGAGCGCGAGGCCCTGCGCAAGGAAACCGACGACGCGTCCCGCGAGCGTCTGGAGAAGCTGGAGAACGAACTCCGCAACCTCCAGATGACGCAGGCCGAGCTCAAGGGCCAGTGGGAAAACGAGAAGGGCGTCATCAACGTTGTGCGCGATCTCAAGGGCGAGATCGAGCAGACGCGCCTCGCCATTGATGATGCGACCCGCCGCGGCGATTTGCAGGCGGCGTCCGAACTCAAGTATGCGAAGCTGCCTGAGCTGGAAAAGCGTCTCCACGAAGCCGAAAACGGTCAGGAAGCGCCGCGCCTGCTCAAGCAGGAAGTGCGCCCCGACGATGTGGCGGATATCGTGGCCCGCTGGACCGGCATTCCGGTCACGCGGCTGCTCCAGTCCGAACGCGACAAGCTCATCCATCTGCCTGACAAGCTCCATGAGCGCGTGATCGGGCAGGATGAGGCCGTGCAGGCCGTGTCCGACGCTGTGCTGCGTACCCGGGCCGGGCTGTCCGACCCCTCGCGTCCGCAGGGCTCGTTCATTTTCCTCGGCCCCACGGGTGTGGGCAAGACGGAGCTGTGCAAGGCCCTGGCCGAAGCGCTCTTTGACAGCGAAGAGAACATCGTGCGCCTCGACATGAGCGAGTACATGGAAAAGCATTCCGTGGCGCGGCTCATCGGTGCGCCTCCCGGCTATGTGGGGTACGACGAAGGCGGCCAGCTGACCGAAGCCGTGCGCCGCAAGCCCTACAGCGTCATCCTGTTCGACGAAATCGAAAAGGCGCATCCGGACGTGTTCAACACCCTGCTGCAGCTCCTCGACGACGGAAGGCTGACCGACAGCCAGGGCCGCACGGTGGACTTCCGCAACACCATCGTGATCATGACCTCGAACATCGGCTCGTACAGGATGCTCGACGGCATCAATCCGGACGGCTCGTTCGCCTCGGACGTGTACACGGAAGTCATGGGCGAACTGCGCCAGCATTTTAAGCCCGAGTTCCTGAACCGCGTGGACGAGACGGTGCTGTTCAAGCCGCTGCTCCCCGAGCAGATCGGCCAGATCATCGACCTCCAGCTGCGTCGGCTCCAGAAGCGGCTTGAGGAGCGCAAGATCGCGCTGGAACTGACCGAGGCCGCCCACGAGTTCATCGGGGATGCCGCCTACGATCCGCACTACGGGGCCCGTCCGCTCAAGCGGTACCTGCAGTCCCACGTCGAAACGCCGCTCGCCAAGTTCATCATCGGCGGGCAGGTGCGCGACGACCAGCGGGTGGTCATCGACGCCACCGAAGACGGATTGACCTTCGGCGTGAAGTCGGGCGACACCGTGCAGCCATTACAATAAGATTCGGAAAAGGGCGGAAGCGGAGGCGTTTCCGTCCCTTTCCTTTATGAACCTGAAAGGGCCATCAGCGGCGTTTGTCATGCTGATGGCCCTTTTCTTGACGGCGATACTCCGCTGGTCGGATGCGCCTATTGCTTTTCCACAATCCCGAACGTGCCGTCGTCGTTTGCCGTGACCTGCAGTGAAATGATGCCGCTTGTGTTGCGGGCGATGTAATCCTTGCAGCCCCTGATCATCACGCTCAACACGCCGGAAATATCCTCGGAGTCGTGCGTATGGTAGATGCTGGTGCTCCAGAGCTCTTTATTCGTTTTGCTGCTGGCGGCGCTCAGATGAAGGAAGATGTCGCACTCCGTGACTTCCTTGATTTCATCCTCATACCCGACCGTCCCGTAAGTTGGGGTCGTCGTGGTGGTTTTGGTATAGCGGCCCGTGGCCTTGTCATACGTGCCGTGGGTCTTTTCGACAGTCCCGGTTTGTCCGTAAATCGGCTTTTTGACGGTGATGTGCTTTGTGGATGTTTTGGCGGTGTAATCGATGGAAAGGAGTGCCGTGCCCCGGTTGCGGTCTTGCGTGAGCGTGAAGCCCGTTTCAGACAGGGTGTTTTTTACGTCCTGCTTGAGAAGCTGATAGGTGGGGTCGCTGTTTTGTTTTTTCGATGAGGCGATATAGTAGGTATACTGGTCATTGGGGTAGGCGTGCCCGTCGGTTTCGGAAATGACCCGCATGGAGTACTGGGGAGAGCAGCCTGCCAGCAGGAAAAGGGCGGCCAGCAGGAAGAGGCAGGGGCGCGGGGGGATCTTGGCTGTGCACATGGGCTTACTTCCTTTCTTTGAGGCTGAGTACGCCATCGTCGGATTCGCTGACGTCGAGCCAAGTGTCGCCGGGGGTGGTTTGGGCGAGGTAATCCTTGGCGCCCATGACCATCATGTCCAGCATCTTGCGGTTGTCAAACGAGTTCCCGGTGTAGGTGACGATCGTTTCCCACATTTTTTTCTTCGTTTTGAGCGAATCGGCGGCAAGCAGCAGAACGATCTTGTTTTGGGCCACTTCCTTTCGGGTGTTCTTGTAGCCCGTGATGCCGTAGGAAGGCGTCGAGACGGAGGTCTTGCTGCCTCGCCCCGTCCCGGTTGTTCTGGTTTCGACCCGCGTCACGCCGTAGACGGGTTCGGGAACAGTAGTCTGCCGGGCGACCGTTTGGCTCTTGTACCCCGCGAAAAGCACCGCCGTGGCATGGGGGAGGCTTTTGGTCACTTTCAGGCCCGCTTGGGGCAGGGCGCTTTCGAGGTTCCGCTTGAGTTCCAGAAAGACGAGATCGTCCTCTTGGCCCTTGACCGCCATGATATAGTAGACGTCCCCGATGCCGGCTTGGATGTCGCCGTTGGTGATGGCGTTGATTTTTATGGCGTACTGGTTGGCGACGCAGCCGGGGAGCAAAAGGCACGCCGCAAGCAGGGCGTACAGGCAGGGCCGTGGAAACGTCATGGATATGGCCTCCGGGGGAATGCGGCGTTGCCGCGTTGTCGAGCCTTGGCAGCCTCCGGAATTCCGCCTTGGGCGGGGTTTTGTTCCGGGAGGGATGGGGGTACGCTGCGGGGATGCCTTGGCGTCACCTGCGGCTGGGCGGGGCGCACAGGGCTCCGCCTTTGCGAAAGGCTTTCGCTCCTTACGCTCGGCCCCCTCTATCATCCTCTCATGCCTGTGACAATCAGGCGGGGAGGGCGGCGTTTCCTCCGCGTTCTTTCTTGACAACCGCGCAACCTTGAAGCACAATTTTTCGATTACACTTTGGTGTGGATATATAAGGAGCCTGTCCATGAGCGATTACAAAAAGAGCCTGAATCTTCCCGATACATCCTTTCCCATGAAAGCCAATCTCACCCAGCGTGAACCCGAAATGCTGCGCTGGTGGGAAGAGAACAATATTTACGGAACCATGCTGGAAGCTTCGGGCAGCCGGGGCTCTTTTCGTCTGCACGATGGCCCGCCCTACGCCAACGGCCATCTGCATCTCGGCCATGCCCTGAACAAGATCCTCAAGGACATCACCATCAAGTCCCGCAACATTCAGGGGCAGCAGTCCGTGTATGTGCCCGGCTGGGACTGCCACGGCCTGCCCATCGAATTGAAGGTTGAGCACGAGCTTGGCGAAAAGAAAAAGGAAATGCCGTCGTATGCGGTACGCCGCCGCTGCCGCCAGTACGCGGACAAGTTCATCGATATCCAGCGCAAGGAATTCAAGCGTCTTGGCGTGCTCGGCGACTGGGATCATCCCTACAAGACGATGCTCCCCGAATACGAGTCCGCCACGGCTACCGAGTTGGCGAATTTCGTGGAAAAGGGCAATGTGGTCCGCAGCAAGAAGCCCATCTACTGGTGTTGCTCCTGCCAGACGGCCCTTGCCGAGGCCGAAGTGGAATATGCCGACCACAAGTCGCCGTCCATTTACGTCCGTTTCCCGCTGACCGACGACAGGCTCAAGACGGTCTTCGAGAACGCCGATCCGTCCCGCGCCTATGTGATCATCTGGACCACGACCCCGTGGACCCTGCCGAGCAACATGGCCGTGGCGCTGCATCCCGAATTCGAATATTCGCTGGTCGAATATGAGGGCAGCCAGTACGTGCTCGCCACGGAACTCGTCGAAAGCGTCGCCAAGGCGTGCGGCTGGGACATGGGCGGCGTGAAGGCCGTGGGGACCGCTACCGGGCAGCAGCTTGAACTCGTCAAGGCCCGCCATCCGTTCTACGACCGCGAGTCTCCGTTGATCCTCGGCGGCCATGTGACGCTCGATGCCGGTACCGGCTGTGTCCATACCGCTCCTGGACACGGCCGCGAGGACTACGAAGTCTGCCTCCAGTACGGCATCGACATCTATTCCCCGCTCAATGATCGCGGCGAATACCTCGACAGCGTGGAGTTTTTCGCCGGATTGCAGGTGCAGAAGGCCAACCCCAATGTCATTGAGAAGGTCAAGGAAGTCGGCAACCTGATGGGGCAGGCCGACATTACGCACTCCTATCCGCATTGCTGGCGCTGCAAAAAGCCCGTCATCTTCCGCGCCACGACCCAGTGGTTCGTGAGCATGGAGGCCAACGAACTGCGCCAGAAGGCGCTGAAGGCCATCCGCAACGACGTGGAATGGATTCCGAGCTGGGGCGAGGAACGCATCTACAACATGATCGAGCAGCGCCCCGACTGGTGCATTTCCCGCCAGCGTCTGTGGGGCGTGCCGATTCTGGCCCTGTTGTGCGAAGACTGCGGAGAGGCATGGAACGATCCCGAATGGATGCGCGACATTGCCGCCCGGTTCGCCAAGCATCCCACCGGCTGCGACTACTGGTATGAAGCCGATATGAAGGACATCGTGCCCGAAGGGTTGAAGTGCCCCAAGTGCGGCGGCCAGCACTGGAAGCGCGAATCCGACATCCTCGACGTATGGTTCGACTCCGGGACCAGCTTCGCGGCGGTGCTCGAAAAGCGCCCCGAACTGGGCTTCCCCGCCGACCTCTACCTTGAAGGCTCGGACCAGCACCGCGGCTGGTTCCATTCCTCGCTGCTCGCTTCCATCGGCACGCGCGGCGTCCCGCCCTACAAGGCGGTGCTCACGCACGGCTACGTGGTCGACGGCGAAGGCCGCAAGATGTCCAAGTCCATCGGCAACGGCATCGAGCTTGACGAGATCATCAGCAAGCACGGCGCGGAAATCATCCGCATGTGGGTGTCTTCCGTGGATTACCGCGAGGATGTGCGCATTTCGGCGGAAATCGTGAACCGCCTTGTGGACGCCTACCGCCGTATCCGCAACACCTGCCGCTACCTGCTCGGCAACCTGAAGGACGTCGCGAAGGCCGACCTCGTGGACGTGAAGGATATGGACCCGCTGGATCGCTATGCCCTCGACGTCGCCGCGCGCACGCACCAGCGCGTGCAGGACGCCTATCGGGACTATGAATTCCATAAGGTCTTCCATTCGCTGCACAACCTGTGCTCCACGGACTTGTCCGCGTTCTATCTGGACATCCTCAAGGATCGCCTGTATTCCTCCGCGCCCGCGAGCCGCGCCCGCCGTTCCGCCCAGACCGCGCTGTACCACATCCTGCTGATGCTCGTGCAGGACATGGCCCCGGTCCTGAGCTTCACGGCTGAGGAAGTGTTCCGCCACATCCCCGAAGCGCTGCATCCCGGCGCGAAGAGCGTGTTCGCCTTCCAGCTCATGGACGCGGATGCCTTCCTGCTGGACGATGCTGACCGCAAGCGTTGGGAAGCCGTGCTCGCCGCGCGTACCGAAGTGACCCGCGCCATCGAGCCGCTCCGCAAGGCCGGGACTGTGGGCCACGCGCTGGACACCGCCGTGACCCTGTACGCCTCGCCGGAACTGCTGGAAGTGCTCGGCGGCATCGGCACGGACCTGCGCGCCGTGTGCATCGTGTCCCAGCTCCATCTGGCTCCGCTGGCCGACGCGCCCGCCGATCTCGCTCAGGCCGACATTGCCGAATGCGGCAAGCTGGCCGTGAGCGTGGCCAAGGCCGTTGGCGAGAAATGCGAGCGCTGCTGGATCTACAGTGACGAACTCGGCTCCGATCCCGAACACCCGACGCTGTGCCCCCGCTGCGCCGCCGTTATGAAGGAACTTGCATAGTGGCAGAGCCGGGTAAGGATACTCGTTATAGAGTTGTTTTGGGCGTCGGCGTCGGCGCGCTTGTGCTCGACCAGCTGACCAAGTTGTGGGTGATGGCGTCACTGCCCTATTATGGGGCGGTGACGGTCATCCCCGGCTTCTTTGATTTGGTGAATATCCGCAATCGCGGGGCCGCGTTCGGGTTCCTCAACCGGTCGGACATCGAATGGCAGTTTTGGCTGTTCTTCGCGGCTACGCTGGTTTCGGCGGGCGTGATTTTCATGCTCGCGCGCTCGGCGCAGCGCGGCGAAAAGCTGCTGTTCTGGGGGCTTGGCATGGTGCTCGGCGGAGCCGTGGGCAACCTTGTGGACCGCATCCGGTTCCGTGCCGTTGTGGATTTTCTGGATTTCTATGTCGGCCAGTGGCATTGGCCCGCGTTCAACGTGGCGGACATCGCCATCTGTTGCGGCGCGCTGCTCGTTTGCCTCAGCATGTGGCTGAAAGGTCCGTCCGGGAGGGCTTCGTGAGTCTGTTTTCGCTTGAGTGGTGGCAGATCGCGCTGCTGTTTCTGCCCGCGTTGCTGAATTTGTGGGGCATCTGGCACGCCTTCAACCATACCTTTGAAACGCCGCTCGAGCGGGTGCTGTGGATGGTCGCGTGCGTGTTTGTTCCCGTCCTCGGCGGCGTGGCCTATGTGCTGTTTGGCTGGCGGCGTGCTCACTGACTTGAGTTCTCCCCGCAAAGGGCGTATCTTTATTATCCAAATCCTTCATTTCAGGGTAATACAATGAAAAAGCCGTATATCTTCCCCCTGCTTTTGGGTTCGCTCGTTCTGACCGGCTGTGCCAATGGCCAGATAGACGCCATGCAGATGCGTCTGAACCAGCAGGAGCAGCAGATCCGCCTTCTGAATAGCCAGCTTTCCGGCGTGCAGCCAGCACAGGCCGACACATGGGCGCAGGTTCAGTCCCTGCGTCAGGAAATGAGCGCCGTGAAAGGGCAGATCGACGACTTCAACAATGCGACGGCCGCCGCTGGCGGCCTTCCCGGTCTCGCCCAGCGCGTGAACAACCATGAGGCCGCGTTGCAGGCCATCGCCACGCAGTTCGGCATGGAACTGCCCGTGGCCGCCGTTCCGGGCGCTCCCGGCGCTGCGCCCGGCATGCCCGACGCCACCGCCGCGGCCCCCGTGCCCGCCGCGCCCGTCATGCAGCCGCAGGTGGCCGCTCCCGCCCCGCAGCAGGCCGCCCCGCAGACGCAGGCTCAGGGCGACATCGCCAAAGCTCTCTACGACAACGGCGTGCAGTCGTTCAACGCCCGCAACTACAAGCAGGCCCTCAAGTCCTTCTCGGATTTTACGGACACGTACGGCAAGCACAAGCTCGTTTCCAACGCGTGGTTCTGGCGCGGCGAGTGCAATTACCAGCTTGGGAACTTCCCGGCCGCCGCACTGGATTACGAACAGGTCATCTCCAAATATGGCTCCAGCGGGAAGGCCGCTTCCGCGTACCTGAAGCAGGGGATGTGCTTCATCAAGGCCGGAAAGAAGGACGCCGCCAAGGTCCGCTTGCAGGAACTCATCAAGAAATTCCCCAAGTCGCCTGAAGCGACCCGCGCTACGCAGCTCATGAAAGACAACAAGATGTAGGAAGCGTCATGAGCCAAGAAACCAAGCCCTACCGTACCAATGTGCATCTGACGTTTCCCCCGACCATTTCGGGGGCGCCGTTGGTCTGCAACCTGACCCGGCTGTTTGACCTCGATTTCAACATCAGTACCGCCCAGATCACGCCGCGGCAGGAAGGTTTTTTGACTCTCGAACTGTCGGGCTCACGCGATGCCTGCGACAAGGGGATCGGCTACCTGCGGGAGAAGGGCGTACTGGTTTCGCCCGTGGCGCAGCGGATCTGGCATAATGAGGACAAGTGTATGCAATGCGGCATGTGCACGGCTCTGTGCCCGTCCTCCGCGCTGACCGTCGACATCAAAACGCGCCTTCTTGCATTCGACAAGGAAAAGTGTACAGTATGCGCGCGCTGCATCCGTATTTGCCCTGTCGGGGCCATGCAGATGGATGCTCCTGAAGAGGGTGTTCTGACCGAATGACGCCCCTGAGGACCTATAGCTCAGTTGGTAGAGCCACCGGCTCATAACCGGTCCGTCCTAGGTTCAAGTCCTAGTGGGTCCACCATCAAAATCAAGCTCTTACAGATATTCACTGTGAGAGCTTTTTTATGGTCCGGCGTTCTGTCCCGGTTTTTTCTGTATGAAGGTGAAGGGTGGTGAAGGTTCCCAGCATGGGTAGCCCTATACACAATCCCACGCCCGCCGCGCCAGCTCTTGTACCCCGTCCAAAGCTCCCGCGGGCCTCCGAGAGGTATTTTGCCCAGAATTAGTCATTTTTCCCAAAACCGGGGTTCAGATTGGCAATACAGGGGGATTCCTTCTCCCCTCAACATCGGGGAGGGGAGGCCACAAAAAGAGGTGGCCCGTTTCCGAACCGCTCCAGCTATTTCGTGAGTCCTTACCTCTGCCGTGCTTCCCCTGTGCTTCGTTTCTGTTCAAGTCGGACCTGTACAGCCCGAGCATATCAGGATCGGCTTCAAAGGCTGCCCCCTGCCTTCCCTCGCGGTGGCCTTTTCGTCATGCTCCCCGGTGCGGCGTCGAGCGTTCGGAGTATTCCGAACGTGAGTCCCTATCTTGGGGGGCCGGCAAGGGGAGAGGTTCCCTTTTCATATTAACCGGGATCTCTCTTATTCCTTCTTTTATAGAATATATAGTTACGGTACTGAGCGGCGCGTTTCCTTCCTTACTCGGTATTGTGTGGCGTGTTTCCGCCGCTTTTTTAGGTGACGCGGTACTCAATGGCACGGTACGCGGTATGCTATGGCGTGCTTGCCCCTCTTCAAAGGGTAAAAACCATCCCTTCTAGCCCTATCGTGAGCAGGCGGGCACCCTCCAGCCTACCGCGAATCTTGCGGGCGGCTCCAGGATGGAGTTCCGCCATATCCGCGAACTCCCTGGACCTCTCCTATCGGCAGGAAAGAGCAATCTCCCCCCGTTCTGGCGAAGTAATGCGCCCGCAGACGGGGTAGAGCCTTTTCGTAGCCCCGGACATCTTGCCTCCGCTTACTCCGTGCCTCCCGTTCCACACCATGCCAAAAGGAAAGCCTCCCTCTGTCTTCGGGGGCATTCGATGCGGGCTGTGCCGTTATCGCTCCACTGAGAGTTTTTTCGTGCGGAGGATAGGCTTCGGCGGCGAGGGCGGCTATGGTGCCGTCGCTATTTCCTGAGCCTGCGGATGGGCGTTGGAGCCGAGCTTGTCCTCGTCGAGGGCGTCTTCCTCGAACTGATAGAAGTCGGAATAGAAGCCTTGCGTCTGGTCCGTGTTCCAGTTTTCGGAGTCGTGCGGATTCCGGAGCCAATGGATAGAGGTACCGGCTCGTTTTGCCAGCGCGGAAGCGGTAAAATGCCGCGTCGGTTCTTGGGAAAGGGCTATTCGCTATCCCCCAATGCGACGGCTCCCGTCTTGCGGTAGACCATATAGGCGGGGAACAGCGCGCACAAGGAGCCGAGCGCGAAGGAAGCTGCGGCAAAGGAACCTTCGGCGAGGGTAAGTTGCGGGGAGAGCATGATCCCGGTCTGGCGGAACATGAGCAGCGCCGCACCTTCGGAAAGGCCACAGCCGAACAGCAGGCCCGCCAGCGTGCCCACGGCGATGCTGACGCTGACCACGCACCAGACGCTGAGCACCAGATAGGCGCGCGGCGCACCGAGCACACGCAGCGTGCCGAGCATCCGTTTGCGCATGGATACCGCCATCCCGCCGACCAGCATGACCCCGCACAGGGCCACGAACTGCGCGGCATAGGCCATGCCGGTCATGATGTCGCGCATGTCGCCGAGGGTGGCGAACAGCTCGGTCAGCACCTCGCCGGTAAAGACGCCCTGCATGTTCACCGGCCTGCCGTCCGCATCCGGGAGGGTCGCCGTCTGCCAAAAGGCCCGCAGGCGGTAGGCGGCGGCGATGCTTTCGGGCTTGACGACCACGGCGGAAACGCCGGGCAGCGGGGAACCCTTCCCTTCAAAAAGATGTCCGAGGGGCAGGCCATGCCCCGCATCGGGAAGCGCATCGTGGACGGCCCAGACCGATTCGATGGGAATGAGGATGGCGTTGTCCCACGGCGTGCCCGTTTCCGGCAGGCGGCCTACGGCCTTGTAGCGGACATGTCCGTGTTCGTTGTGGGATGCGGAGACCTGCCCGTGCATGGGGGAAAACGCCTCTCCGAGCAGCAGGGGGACACCCGCGCCGAGTACGGCTTCGTCCTGTGCGGCGAACGCCCTGCCTTCCGCGAGCGTCCGGTTGCCGCCGAGCGTGACCATATCCGTGGTCGTCCCCACCAGCGGGGACGCGTTCCAACGGTCGCCGAAGGCCAGCGGCGCGGCCCAGACGACGCCTTCCTGCGTCAGGATTTCCGTAACCGCGCCCCCCGGAACCAGCGGCAGCGACTGCGGGCGCAGATAGACCGCCCCGAGCATGAGCTGTACGCTGCTGCCCTGCGCGCCCACCAGAAGGTCGAAGGCGTCGCCCGCCCGCGCCGTGCCCTGCCGTACCGCCCGTTCGGTCATGCTGACCCCGACGCCGAGGCTGAGGGACAGCGCGAGGACCAGTGCCAGCGCCAGAATGCCCCCGAAGGAGCGGCGCAGTTCGCCTTTGATCAGCATCAACGGATTCATGCCGCCTCCCGCACAATGCCCCGGTTGAGATCGAGCACCCTGTCCATGTCCGCCAGCACGGCATCATCATGGCTTACGACAAGGAGCGTGCTGCCCAGCGTCCGGGCGTACCCGGAGAGCAGCAAGCTCACCTGCCCGGCGTTGGCTTCGTCAAGGCTTGCCGTGGGCTCGTCCGCCAGAATGATGCCCGGTTTGAGCAGCACGGCCCGCGCAATGGCGACCCGCTGCTTTTCCCCACGCGACAGCGCCCGTACTTTCCGGGTGGGGCAGACGTGCATTTGTTCGATCAGGCCGCGCCCGCGCCGGATCAAGGCTTCCGGGATGCGCCATCCGGTGAAGGTTGCGGGCAGGAGCACGTTTTCCAGCGCTTCCAGCTCGGGGAAAAGCTGGAAGTCCTGAAAGACGAAACCGATATGTTGCCCGCGCCAGCGATCTCGTTCGTGTTCGGGCAGCGCGCCGGGTACGGTCGCGCCCCAGCGTACGGTTCCCCTGTCCGGAAGCACAAGCCCGCTCACGACGTTGAGGAGGGAGCTTTTGCCCGATCCCGAGGCGCCCCGGATGCCGATGTGCTCGCCGGAGGTCACTTTAAGGTACGGTATGTCGAGGACCGTGCGCCTCCGCCCGCCTTCGGGAAAGGTGAGGAGGATGTCCTGAAGTTCGAGCCCGTTCATACAAGATCCTTGCTTGGGTCGGCTGTTACAGCGTGCGGAAGCGGGCGTCCCGCAGCCGGAGCTGGCTGATGAATCCGGTGTCTCCGTCGCGGTGCGATCCGATTTCCAGCACGCCCTCCACTTCAATGGTGGTATTGTTCTGGACGAAGCTCTGGCTGGAGGAAAGGTAGACGACGAGGATGTTGTCGGGCCAGTCCGCGTCGGATTGGCAGAACGGGCACAGGGCCACGGGTTCGCGTGTGAGCACGAAGAAGGCTGCCTCGGCCTTGAGCGGCGGGGCCATGAAGCCTCTGATCGTGATGCGCTGTCCGGCAAGGTTTTTTACCTTGTCGGAAAACTGGAGCCCGAGGACGCCGCCCCCGCTGTACAGTTCGTCGAACGACAGTTCCGCCGTCGCCGCTTTCGCCGTACCCGTCAGGCAGAGCAGGGAAAAAAAGAGGAGGAGCAGTTTTTTCATGGATGGTTCCTGTGGAAGAAGGGAAAAGGAGAGGGAGGGGCTTCGGCAGGAAGCGCCCTCCCTTCGGCTTTTTCCTACTTATTTCCGAGCGCGAGGGCTTCGGACATGATGCGGAAGACTTCCGTGCTGTTCATGAAGCCCCGGAAGGCGTCGGCATGAGGGCCGCGCGCGCCGACCACAAGGTCGTCGATGGAGTGGACGCCGGTGGATTCGGTGCGGGGGAGGTTGCCGATGCGGAGCTGCGCGCCGGGCACATCCTTGTAGGCGGCGTTGGCGATGTAATGCCCCTTCTCATCCTTGACGGACGGGACGAAGGGGCCGTCCATCTTCGGGCGGTAGGTTTCGTAATAGTCGGGGTAGTTGCCGATGAACACCGCGAGGCGCTTGGACACGTTCACGTCGTCGGGGTAACCGTCGCCGTTTCTGTCCTTATAGGCGGGATAGCCGGCCTCGGCGTAGATGCCCACCTTGTCGCGCATGAGCTCGCCGGGCAGGTTGTCGTCCACGGTGCCGATGACGCTGATGGAGTGGGTATGGTCGCCGGTGACGATGAGCAGGGTATCGGGGTTCTTGTCGCAGAATTCCTGCGCTATGGCGACGACCTTGTCGAACATGATGGTGTCGTAGACGGCGCGTTCCCAATCGAGCGGATGGCTGTATTTGTCCACAAGGCCCGCTTCAAGCATCAGGAAAAAGCCTTCGGGGTTCTTGGAAAGCACGGAAAGGGCGGCCCGCATGGAGTCGGTGAGATCGGGCTGATCCGGGAACTTGGACACGGTCCCTTTCTTGAGGAACTTGCGGTCCAGCACGCCGTCCATGTTACCGGTATGGAACAAGCCGAGCAGCTTGTCGGGGTTGCCCTTCACGGCCTTGGAAAGCTCGGTGTTGGACGTGGCGAGGGCATAGCCTTCCTTCTGGAACATTTCGACGTAGTTCTTGTTGTCCTTGCGCTTGGAGCCGGGGACGTTCTGAGGCAGGAAGTAGGCGGAACCGCCGCCGATGATGACGTCGGGCTTCACGCTGTAGAACATATCCACGATTTCGGCCTTGTCGGCGCGGCGGCGGGTATGCCCGACCACGGAAGCCGGGGTCGCGTCCTCGATTTCGGCGTCCGAAACCACGCCGATGGATTTGCCGGTCGTGCGGCGGAGCAGTTCGGCGATGGTTTCCTGCTTGGGATCGTCCAGCGAGTCGGGGGTACGGTCCGCGTAGACGCCGAGGGCGTTCACGCTGGACTTGTGCCCGGTCATGTAGGCGGAGGCGGTGTTGGCGGAGTCGGCGGCGATGGAATCCACGCTGCATGTGCCGAGCATGGCGGTGTAGGGCAGGGTGTCCATCGACAGCTTGCCGTTGTACATGCCGTTGGTCACGCCTTTGGACATGAGGCGGGCGCTTGTGCGGTGGCCCATGCTCAGGCCGTCGGCGATGAGCAGGATGACGTTCTTGGCGACGGGCTTGTCGGGCGTGCCGTATACGTCCCAGTTTGCGGAGGCTTTCCCGGTGGGGCTCTCCACCGTCACCTTGTACTGTCCGGGCTTGAGCGAAGCGCCGCGCAGCAGCAGCGCGGAAGCGTCGGCCCCCTTTTCCTTGGCGATGAATTCGGGTTTCGCGCCCAGAACGGCCTTGGCGTCCTGCCCGTTGATCAGGACTTTGGCGTCCTTTTCGGCGAGTTCGCCGTCAAATTCCACCTTGAAGTCGAAACGGCTCCCGCCCAGGAAGCGGGCCGTATCCACCGGATAAATGCTCGGCGCGGCTTCCGCGACGCCGGAGAAAAGCAGGGCGCCCAGCAGGGCGGGAATGATGCGTGTGTTCATGAAAGATTCCTTTGTTGAGAAACACAGTGAAAATCAGGCGCGTACGATTTCAGCGACTTCGGCGGTCAATCCGTCCAGCCCTTTGGTGCTGTACGCGCCGTAAAGCTGCATGGCGGTCTTCTGCGAAAGCACGTAGTTGCGGAACTGGTTGAAGGGCTTCTTGGTCAGGTCGGCTTCCTTGATGCCATAGGAGCGGACGGCGACCTGCTTGAGGGCGTCCACGGTCCACTGGGCGGCGGGTACGCTGAGCACCCAGTCATGGTCGGCGAGGTGGGTGACGAAGCCTTCCATACGGCGGGGCATGGGCAGGGTTTTGCCGTCCTTTTCCACAAGCCCGGCCTTGAAGGGATCCTTGCCGTTGATGACGGCGGCGGCCTTCAGCCAGCCCACCACCAGTTGCTCGGACGCGGCCGCGCCGGGGTGATCGTGGGCACAGGCCTGCGCCACGCACAGTTCGGGGGACAGGCCGCGCCGCAGGCTTTCGGCGATGCTGAGGACGTGGTGTTCGCCGGTGGCGGCAAGGGGCTCTTCTTTGCGGCAGGTTCCATCCGCCTGCCATTGGAAGACCCACGGCTTGTGGAGGTCGTGGAGAAGCTGGGAGGCGAGCACCACGTCGCGGTCGAGCTTCAGGCCGAACATATCGGCATAGTTGTCGTACAGGGCCTTGCAGGAGGCAACGTTGAGGGCCGTGTGCGTTACCAGCCCGCCGGGATAAATATGATGGCTGTTCCAGCCGCTGCCGGGCGCGGTGTAAAAAGGCTGAGGGCTTTTCTTCGTGCTGGCGCAGGTCGGGAAAACGGCCTTGGCGTCCTGAGCGAGCAGCCCTTGCCCCTTCAGTTCCGCCATGATGGCCTTGGCGTCACCTTCGGCCAGCAGCGGGGCCGGGTTCTTCATGATGTCCAGTACGGCGGCGCGCAAGCCGGGGTTGCCGATTTCCGCGGCGGCGTCCTGAAGGTATTTCCACGCGGCCATGACGTACTGGGATCTGTCCGCCATTTCCCCGGGCGTCATGTTGACGCATGCGTCAAGGGTGACGGCTTCCGTGGCGGCGTGGGCTGCGGAAGGGTGCAGGAAGGTTTTCCCGGCGAGCAGCACGGCTCCGGTAGCCAGCCCGCCCAGCAGGAAGGTGCGGCGACTGTGATCGGCATTCATGGAGGTTCTCCTTGTTGATCCGTTTCAGGATGAGGCAAGGGAGAACCTAGACGCCGTTCGTGGCGGAACAGTGGCCTTATTGTGACGTTTGTATTGATTGTACGAACAATCCGTATGCGTGGGCATCCGTGAAGGAGGAAGGGCGTCCGGGCGTCGCCGTACAGGATACAAAACGGATGAGCGCTGAAAGCGTCTGGAGGCATTGGGGATGGGGAGTTCTCTAGAAAAGTTTCCCCTTCTCCAAGCCCGTCAGAGCGGCCTCTTCCTTTTTCCCTTCCGCTATCCGTCCTTCTCCAAAGGCTTCCGTACGTATCGGATCCTGTGCCTGCAATTTTTTCCCGCACACTGCCTTCGGGATGTGACGATTTCAAAGTGGAGATGCACGAGAAGGCGGTGAATGGGGCGCGGCGCAAGGAAGATCGGGGTGTCCAAGGCGGCTGGCGCGGAGGGGGCAGAGAGATGGCCCGAAAGCGGGCCGGAGGGAAGGCCGCTTCGTATCATGAGCATGAAACCACCTTGAATCATAAAACATCTCATCGTCCTTGAAAGACCGTATATTCTATCATAGCATGGCTTCTTTATTAGACTAACAGGAGCCCTATATATGAAGTCAGAACACCTGTTTATCATCCGTTTGGGCGATGGGAGGCATTTTGAGTACGAAGGGACGCTCGACGGCGCGAAGCGTAAGGCCTCGAAGCTCGCCACGCCGCCGGTGGCCATTCAATTGCTTGCGGAGCAGCGGCTTGTTGCCACACGAAGGCCGTATTTCGGTTGGGACGGCAAAGTGGGGTGGCACCCTTGGGAGCTTCTCGAGAGGGCTTTTTGAGCAGGGCCGCGCTCCGGAGCAACGTGCGCCAGTATCCTATTGATATGTAGCGGTATTTCCGAGAAGGAGGGCTGACGGGGGAACCGCCTCGGGTACTGGGGGGCATGAAAAGAGGATGGGAAAGAAGGCGGGCGGACACGGTGGCCCGGAAAGCGAAGGGGAAAGGGAAAAACGACGCGGACACCGGGGTGCCGATGAAACCGTCCGCCGGACATGCGCATGATCTTGCTGGGGGAGGCGGAGGTCTTCGCTTGCGGCTATTTCCTCACCCATTTGCCGAACCAGTTCCTTTTGAATCGGCCGAGATTGCGTCGGGCGTCGCCGTTGCCCAGTTCGGCGGCGGCCTGAAAGCATCGTATGCCTTCCTTGATGTCCACGGGGCCCCCGCGCCCATCGGCGTACAGTTCCCCAAGGCCGTTGTAGACGATGCCCACAAGCTCGTCAGGGTACGTGCTTGTTTCTCCGTCATCGGGCTTTTCCCTGTCGTATGCCTCGGCAAAGCGGTCCAACAGGGCAAAGGCTTCCCCATCGTCCTGCTGGACACCGAGGCCGCGCAGGTAGCAGTGCCCTAATACGCCGCAGGCAAGAGGCTTTTCGTCGTCAGCGGCCAGACGCAGCCAATAGGCGGCTTGGGCGGGGTCCTGCGGCACGCCCCGCCCGAAAGCGGCCATGATGCCCAGCGCCTGCTGTGCGTCGGAGGACCCTTTTTCCGCGCCGTTCCGGTAGGCTTCGGCGGCCTTGGCCGGATCTTTGTCTACGCCGAGGCCGCGCTCATAGTGGGAGCCTATGTGAAACCAGCTGCTGGCCTGCCCGTGATGCGCGGCCTGCCGGAACCAGCGCATGGCTTCGGCTTCCCTGCCGTTTTCTTCGCGGCACATTTTCCCGCACCGTTCCTCCCAGTACGGATTGCCTGCCGATGCGCCCCGAAGGGCTATTTCCCATTGCCTGCCCCGGTCCCTGGGGAAGCCTTCCGAACCGGAAAACAGGTTGTAGAGGTTTTTGGCCGCATCGGAGAGGCCGCCGTTGAGAGCCTTTTCAAGCCAAGGAAGGGCCCGCCGGGCCGTATCCGCGCGCAGTCCGTCCGGGGCATGGAAGGCCGTTTGGGGATCGATGCCGTCGATTTCGAAACAGTCCCCGAAGTAATACGTGTTGCCGATCATGTATTGGCAGAACGGATGCCCCGCCTCGGCCTTGCCCAGTACGTCGTCTCGCGCTTCTTTCAGGGAGGCGAAGGGCATGGCCTTGCGCGCCGACGGCGTCAGCTCCCCGCAACGCATGGCGAGGAGCGCGGCGCAGGCGCTGCCCCGGCGGATTCCCTCTTTGAGGAGGGACGCGGCCTTTTCGCCGTTGATTTCCAACGCGGCATATTCCCAAACGTACCGCTCGCCCATGTACGTGCGGGCAAGGAAACACAAGGCGTCCGGGTCTCCCGCATCGGCAGCCTCGCGCAGGAGCCGCACGCCCTCGGCCGTTTTTTCAGGATCGAACTGCATCCATATAAGCCGGATGCCTTCTTCGGTCTTGTCCGAAAACACCTTTTCCATGATCCTGTCTCCACAGGGGCCGTTCAGCCGGGGCTTCCCCTCAGTCGGCTTCCCCGCGCCGTTTTTTCACTTCTTTGGTGACGTCTTTCCATTCTTCCATATAGGGAAGCCTTGATTTTTCGTAATAGCCTGAAAACCAGAAGAGAACCTGAGCCCGGCGCGGTGTGGCGATCCTGAAGTACCTGTCCTCGTCAGGCAGGGCGGCTTCCACCACATAGTTGTCCCCTTGCCTGCCGTTGAGGGAGAGGTAGCCATCATAGCCGCCCGGGAACATCAGGAAGAACGAGCCGTAATCGCCGCCGTCCACGCCGTCGAGCGCGGCTTCCACGTCCTCAAAGGATGTGTTTTCGAAACGCTTGTCGTCCACGAACAGGATCGGGCGCTCTTCGGGCCAATCGTTTTCCCATGATTGCACATGCCAATCGGCGATGTCCGGGACGGCGCGGCGCATGAAGCAGTCCCGGAACAGGAGGCCGGCTTCGCGTCCGGGCATCTCCCTGAACACGCGCAGGTAGTCGTCACCGCGACGTATGTAGGCGGAAAGCCGCAGCGTTTCCGTCTGCCCCGCGTCCTGCTCGCAGGCGATATACAGGCATTCCTCCCCGGAAGGCAGGAACAGCGGCGAAAGGGGCGTCAGAACCAGCATGTCGCCGGGCTTGATGCGGGCGATGCCTTCTTCCACGGTCTGTTCCGTAGCCAGCGACGTCGGAACGCCGTCGGGCCCGGCATAGGAAAAGGAAACGGGCTTTCCGGCCTGTCGGCGCGCGTTCACCCGGCGGTTGATTTCCCGCCTGCCCTCGTCGTCCATGTTCATGAAGTCGGTCATGGCTTCAAAGCCGCCGGAAACGGCGTCGGGCACGCTTTCGAGCAGGCAGGCGCGGGCTTTGTCCAGTACGCTCCGGGAAGGAAGGGAGGCTTCCAGTATGGAGCCGTCAGCGTCCACCAGACAAAGGAGGTAGGCCGTTTCGCCGTGTTCGCGTTCCGGTTCGAGGATGTCGGAGAAGATGCCCCGGATGCGGGAAATGAGCATGGCCTCTTGAAAAATGGCCCATTCCTTTCCGATGGACAGCCCGCCGAACCGTTTGCCGTGCTGGAGGATATCGGCATCGATTTCCTGAAAAACGGCCTTCGGATCCACGGATTCCGCAGGGTATTGGGAGAGGACGGATTTGCCGAGGCGGCTGTGCCGGGAAGAGAGGCAGCGGAAGAGAGCGGAGAGCAGGCCGCCCAGACCGATGACACCGAGCATGGCAAGCCCCTCGGCGAGCAGTGTGCCGTTTGGGGCGGCAACGTTCGCTTTGAGAAACGACGCCGTCAACAGGCTTCCGGTTGCTCCGGCAAGGAACGCCCCAAAGCACAGGATGAAGTGAAGCCTGTGTTCCCTGAGGCAGGCCGCACGAGCCCGGAGTGTTGCGGAATGTTCCAGTTCGTCACTCATGGTGTAGCCATACAGGAGCCGCATAGCGTCGTCAATTTGGGTATGGCATGGCTCAATGGCAGCAACAGGCCGCTGGAAAGAGAAAAGGGGAGAGGTGCGCCGTGCCCCCTTTTTCTCCCCCCAATCCGCTAGGCTCCCGGTTGATGGGGAGTCGGCTGATATGCCGCAGGGCTGGTGCTGTTTCCCTACTGGCGTGAAACGGAAAGGAAGATGCGTGATGCGCGTTTCAATAGGGTGCGGCTTTTTTCAGGCTCGTTTTCCGGTAGAGGATGTAAAAGAGGCGGATGCGTTGGAAAAGGGATGATGCCCCTTCATAAAAGGCCTTCCCCCTGCTCCTGGCATCCTTAAAGCCCTTGCCTTTATAGGCCGTCCGGTGTGAGCGGAAGAGGCTCCAGCCCTTGGACTCTCCAGTCCATGCCGCGCAGGGTTGCGTCATCCGGGACGCTCCCTTCCGCAATGCGCAGGGACCCGGAAACATCGCGGACAGGCCCCTCGAATGGGGAAGCCCCGTTACGGATGGCCTCCTTCGCCTCGCGGACACGAACCCGCACGGTTTCGGGTACGGCCGGGCCGAAGGGGGAAAGCCCCACGACGCCTTCTTTGATGCCGTAAGAGACGTTGCGCGGCCTCCAGATGCCGAAACGTACCTGCGTGAGCAGATCTCCGAAGGCATTGCTCCATTCCCATTCCGGCGCGGCGAGGCATAGAGGATCGACGGTACGGCCCGCCGTCCCCACATAGCGCACCGAATGTTCGCGCAGGCGCTCCACAAGGGACGGGAGTGCCCGTTCCAAATCGACGATATCGGCCCCGGCTGCAATCAGCGTTTTGAGTTCTTCATCGGGGTCGTTGCCGGGCGCGTACAGCACCCGGATTGCCGCCTTGGACTTTTGCGCGCCCAGTGTGAATGCATTGGCGTTGCGAAGGCGGGAGGCTTTCGATTGGTAGGGATCGTTCGCCAGATAGCCGATGACCCCATCCTCCGAAAGCGCGCCCGCGATCAGCCCGGCAAGGTAATGCGCTTCGTAGGTGCGGGCCTGAAACCCGCTCATGTTGTCATGCACGGTCTCATCCGTACAGGCGAAGAACACGGTATTCGGGCTCCGTTTCGCCACGTCGCAGGCCGCGGCGTAGAGCAGGGGGCTTGTGGTGATCAGCACTTCCGGATCCATCTCGGAAAGCTCGTTCAGATCTTCGGCGTTCCCGGGCGAGGCGGAAGATACGATGGTGGGGATACGCAGGGATTCCAACGTATCGCGCGCCCGGTCAAGGCTGCCGATCCAGCCCGTCGGGGAGGCATGGGGCTCCCCACCCGGTGGCAGGAGCAGATGGACGAAGGCAATGGCGGGCCGTGGCTTCGCCGCCGCACTCATGGGGCACGGCAGGATGAAAACGGCCAGCAGCAGGATAAACGGCAAGGAGCTTCGGAATGCCTCCGCCTGTCTCATAAACGGGAATCCTGCCATTCCGGGGCTCCTCCTTTTCAAGACGCGTTCTCTAGTCGATCGTGCCGATGACGCCTTCAACGAACCAATCCATGCCGAGCAGTTCCTTGTCGGAAGGAACCATGCCCGTGGGGATGCGCTCAACGCCTTTCTGATCTTTGATGGGGCCCGTGAAGACAACGAGTTTGCCGCTTTTGATGTCGGCCTTGGCCGCCTCGGTCAAGTCGCGCACGTTTTGCGGGACCATGGGGCCGTAGGGGGCGATATCCACCACGCCGGTTTCCATGCCGTACCAGAAGGAGCCGTTTTTCCACGTCCCGGCGCGGACCTGCTCCACGACGTTTTCGTAGACGGGGTTCCACGACCATATGGCGGAGGTCATGTGAGCCCTGGGCGCGACCCGGCTCATGTCGGTATTGTAACCGATGGAGTAGGTCCCCTGTTCCTGTGCGGCTTCTTGCGGCCCGCTGGAGTCCTGATGCTGCGCGATGACGTCCGCGCCCTCTTTGATGAGGTTCTTGGCTACGCTCTTTTCCATGGCGGGATCATACCATGACTTGGTCCAGACCACGCGGACTTCGGCCTTGGGGTTCACGGCGCGCACGCCGAGGGTAAACGCATTGATGCCGCGGATGACTTCGGGGAGGGGGAAGGCCGCCACGTAGCCGATGACGTTGCTTTGGGTCATGGAACCGGCCACAAGGCCGGTAAGGTAACGGGCCTGATAGATCCGGCCGAAATAGTTGCTCATGTTGGGGGCGGTCTTATAGCCGGAGCAGTGCATGAACGTGGAATTCGGGAACTGTTCGGCGACGTTGAGCATGGAATCCATGTAGCCGAAACTGGTCGCAAAAATGATATCGTAATGCTTACGGGCCATGTTCTGGATGATGCGCTCGGCGTCCTGCCCTTCGGGTACGCTTTCCACATACGAGGTCGTCACGCCGGGCAGGGAGCTCAGGAACTTGCGGGCCTGATCATGCGCGTATGACCACCCTCCCTCGCCGATCGGGGAAATATAGATAAAGCCGACCTTCATTTCTTTTTGGACGCCTATGGCCTGGGCCGGCGCGGAGGCCAGCCCGGCCGCAAGAAACAGGGCGGCCATCAAGAGCACGAGTGTACGCATGGGATATCTCCTGGGATATGGGAAACCACGGTTCCCGGGAGGGCTTCCCGGGTTTTCTCCAAAGAATGGACGGTAAACGATTTGGAAAGACGTTTCAAGACGAGGCGTTCCGAAAGGGAAATACGTTTTCCACATATGGAGGAAGCTTTCATGAACTCTGAAAAGCCATTGAATCCGCCTTGTCCCGCTTGGGAGAGTTTCCCTTCCGGTGCCTTCATCCGTTTGTGCGTGATGGCCATGTGAGGGGGCGGAGCGTGCTCGCCATGCCTGCCCTCCAGAGGGCTTTGTGGCAAATGTGTTGCGATGGCAAGGCGATGCGGGATCCGGAGCGGCGGCTCATTGCAGTGCCCCGCGTTTGATGGTATGTGAAAAAAGATGTTCCGTGACCGGGAGGCTTGCCCCTGTCCCCAAGGTCACACACTGTTCAGGGGCAGAACGGAGAGCTGGACCATGAGCACGATTGCTTCAGTTTGGGCCCGCGAAATTCTTGATTCGCGCGGCAATCCTACGATAGAGGTAGAAGTTTCCCTTGATTCCGGTCATGTAGGCCGTGCCGCCGTCCCGTCCGGGGCTTCCACGGGGACCCGCGAAGCGCTGGAACTGCGCGACGGAGACAAGGCTCGTTATAAAGGCAAGGGCGTCAGCAAGGCCGTTGAAAACGTGAACACCGAGATCGCGGAAGCGATCGTGGGCCTCGACGCGCTGCGCCAGGTGCAGGTGGACAACACCATGCTGGATCTGGACGGTACGGACAACAAGTCCCGCCTCGGCGCCAACGCCATGCTCGGCGTGTCGCTCGCCACGGCCCGCGCCGCCGCCGAATCCCTGGCCCTGCCGCTGTACCAGTACATCGGCGGCGTCAACGCCAAGGTGCTGCCCGTTCCCATGATGAACATCATCAACGGCGGAGCTCACGCCCCCAACAACTTGGACATTCAGGAATTCATGATCATGCCCGTCGGCGCGCACACGTTTGCCGACGGCCTGCGCATGGGCTCCGAAATCTTCCATACTCTGAAAACCATCCTCGCCGCCGATGGCCACATCACCAGCGTGGGCGATGAGGGCGGCTTTGCTCCCAACCTCAAGAACCACGACGAGGCGTTCAGCTACATCCTGAAGGCCATTGAGGAATCCGGCTACAACCCCGGTTCCGAAGTGGTGCTTGCCATCGACGCGGCGGCTTCCGAGTTCCACAAGAACGGCAAGTACATGATCGGCGAAAAGGGCGCTCTGAGCAGCCCGGAAATGATCGAATGGCTGGCGGAATTCACCGCCAAGTATCCGCTCATCTCCATTGAAGACGGCCTTGCCGAAGACGACTGGGACGGCTGGCGCGAACTGACCGATGCCCTTGGGGACAACATCCAGCTTGTGGGCGACGACCTGTTCGTGACCAACCCCGATATCCTCGCCGAAGGCATCGAAGAGGGCATCGCCAACTCGATCCTCATCAAGGTGAACCAGATCGGCACCCTGACCGAGACCCTCGACGCCATCCAGCTTGCCAAGGAATCGGCCTACACGACGGTCGTTTCCCACCGTTCCGGCGAAACCGAGGACAGCTTCATCGCCGACCTCGCCGTGGGCGTGAACGCCGGTCAGATCAAGACCGGTTCGCTCTGCCGCAGCGACCGTCTCGCCAAGTACAACCAGCTTCTCCGCATCGAGGAAGACCTTGACGACGCCGCCATGTACTACGGCCCCGTCATGGGCGCCAACCTCGCTTTCGACGGCGAAGAATAAAGCAACCGGGAAGGGGAAGGGGGGCCTTTTGGAAAAGGCCCCCCTTCCCCTCCCCGAACCCCTCCCTTTCCCCGCGAAAACTTTGACTGGCGGGGAGGCCGCGCGGAGGGAGTCCCGTTGAAAAAACGAAAGGCTGTGAACGGATGTTCGCAGCCTTTTTGCTTTGCAAAGGAAGAGTCTTCTTCTTCTTCTTCTTCTTCTTCTTCTTCTTCTTCTTCTTCTTCTTCTTCTT
>OJSE01000167.1_pt1 | contig 95831 bp, 75 predicted proteins | sample 1599351 | NCBI WGS metagenome assembly OJSE01 (sample SAMN04168656, study PRJEB22393) | human gut metagenome | biome: human gut microbiome; feature: stool | host: Homo sapiens | collected 2014-03-17 | reverse complement strand
AGGCAAGGTGGATTTTTATTATTTTATGCTTTTTGCTTCCAGCGGCAACTGATTTATTATTTCGCAATGTATCTGTGTGTTGGCTGATTGGATGTACAGTTATTGCAATGCTTTGGAATTTCCTTTGTGGATGCGAAATCCTTGATTTAGCGTTTAGCTTATTTCCAGGGACGATAGTATGGCTTTTAGCTCGTTTTAGTAAAGGTATTGGAATGGGTGATGTACTTTGCATATTTTTGCTTGGAGTGGGCTGTGGGGTGGAAATAGGACTGGAAATTTTATTTGGAGGCAGTATTCTTTGCCTGTGTGCACAGTTGATACGAAGAGTTTTTATAACACATACTTACCAAAAAGAAATACCATTTGTTCCTTGGCTGCTTGTCTCAATTTGCATAAATTGTCTGATATATACTGTGTTCATGAGCAAGTAGTAAAACCTGACGGCGAATGTTCACTTTACGAGAAAGAGGTGTTTTTGTGAAGCAGGAAAAGAAAGAGATTGTTATGCTGATCAAAAAGAAGCTTTTATTTCGGGAAAAAGCAAGCTTCACTGTAGAGGCCAGTTTGATTATGATGACAGTTCTCATGGCTGTTTTTATGTGTATCTATTATGGTTTTTTCCTTCATGATAAGGCAGTGCTAGAGGAAGTATCATGGCATACAGCGCAAAAAGCGATGCTTTTTGTGACAGAAAACAGTAGTATGGAAGATGGAGTTTTTTCGTGGGAGGAGCTTCAAAAAAAGGGGCTTTTATGGCGAATCTCGCAGAATACAATAAACCAGGATATGATTTGTGAATATGCAAATAAGCGTATAGAAGGTGAATTATTTGCCTGTGATATGCCATCATTTTTTGTGACTGCAAGGCCTGGAATGGTTAAGGTTACATATAAGGCACCAATACGTCTACCTCTTTTTGCACTGATGCGTTTGTGGGGAACACCAACAGAAATTACAGGACAAGTGCAGGTATATGAATCAAAGCAGGAGGAGTTTATCAGACTGGTAAGGGGAATCAAGAAGGATAAAGAAACAGCGTCAGATTCTGAAGAAATATCAGCTGAAGATTGAACATTTTACGAAAAAAATAAAAATTCATTACAGGGGGTGATATAATGGCACAAATGGAAGTATCATACAGCCGAAGGCTTGATTATCAGTATATGATGATAGAGACAGGTGGGGAAGCCAGATCAGATTATAGGCTGTCAATGCTGATTAACAATAGAATCAATGGATTTTTACCTGTACATGTTCAGCAGATGAATGGAAAAAGTACGCTTAGCTATGAAATTACATCATTAGAAAACTTACCGGAATTTCTTGATGCCAGAAAGATCACCTATGATGAGATGGTGTCACTTCTTTTGCAGTTTTGCAGTGCGGTTTCAGAGGCAGGGCGTTATTTGCTAGATGGAGAAGGAATATTACTTGAACCACAGTATATATATGTGTCGAAAAGTTTGGAACGTATTCGATTTTGCTATTATCCGTACCAGCATATGCCGCTGCATCAGTCTGTAAATGTACTATGTCGCTTTTTGATAGATCATATTGATTATGATGATAGAAGAAGCTTAGAGCTGGCATATGGACTTTTTCAGGAAAGTCTTCGGGAAAATTTATCAATCAGCGTAATTGTCGGATGCATAAAAGATCGATTAGAGAATGCCACAAATGATTATTGTGATTCTGGAGTATCTTCTGTGCAGACAAGTTCTCAACTTAATAAGCAAATAACGAATCAAGAATGTAAACAGAGCGATTTTAAACAGACTGATATTGGTGCAGGCGAACAGGAAACACAACAGGAAAAACAACATAAAAATGTGCAGCAGGTGTCAGATTCACCTAAGAAGGAAAAAACAAAATGCAAGAAAAAAAAATCGGCAGTTACAGTTATTGTCATATTATTGATTATAGTTATTTTGGGATATGTGTTTTTTACAGCAGGGAAGCGTTTGCTTTTGTTAGATCTCATCAATAAAAATCTGCTTGCAGCAGCTGGAATTTTTATAGTCGCAGCGGCAGTGGCAGCAGCATTTATGGCATATTGGATATTAAAGCCAAAACATTGACAAATCTTATTTCTAATGATAAAGTTGACTGACAGAATTTTATTAGTTACAGTTTATGCGAAGGGTATCTGTGAATTGTAACTTTTGTTAAGTACAACGAGGTGGTAAATGTGGATCAAAAATTGATGCTCGAATTTGTGGAAAAAAAGCTGAAGCTTGGTGGATATACGAATATTGCTGCAGCAAATTTTCCTTGTGGTGTATGGATCAAAAAGGATACGAAGCTTTATGCAGTTTGTCTGTTCGATGATCCAAGTAAGCTGGCAGCCGATCCGTGGAGAATTGATAGGGTAGTTGATTATGCAGCACAGAAGGTCAGAGAGCAAAATCAGCTGGAATGTCAATTTCTTGCACTTGTGCTGTCAGATGATTTTTCAATTTCAAAGCAGCTTGTAACTGGTTTTTACCCAAGGTGGTTCATAGATGACGCTGGACAGCCAGTGATTTTTGACGGTCAGCCGTCTGAATTTTGTGATCTTTACACAACGCTGATTAGAAAAGAACGTTTTGCAGATTGTTTTAAGGGGAAAAAAATCGCACTTAACAGAATACCAGAGATTACGCTGATGTTGGTGATTCTTAATATTTTGATTCAATGCATCGTTGCAGTCGGTGAGATTGGAGGAAAAGAATCGTCATTGATGGATATGATGGTGCTGCAAATTGGTGAGTTTGTTCAAAAGCCAGAGTGGTGGCGTCTTGTTACAAGCGTTTTTCTTCACTTTGGCTGGGATCATTTATTCAACAATATGCTTGTTCTTTTGTATCTTGGTGCATTGGCAGAGCGCTGTATTGGAAAGTGGCGTTTTCTTGGTGTATATTTAATTAGTGGTATTGTAGCAAATGCTGCATCTGTCTGGTGGTATGTGCATCAGGGGGATTTGCTTGTAGCAACAGCGGGTGCATCTGGTGCAATTTTTGGAATCGCAGGTCTTTTACTATGTATTGTTTTATTGTCAAAAGGTCATTTTGAAGAAATTACGCTTCGGCAGCTTATTTTCATGATGTTTTTCACTTTATATCATGGATTTGCCGAAAATGGTGTCAATAATTGCGCGCATATAGTGGGTGCTATAATAGGCTTTGTATGCGGTATTATTATTTTCTGTCAGATGAAAAAACGCAGGGCAGAAGGAAGGTAAAGGTGGCGCCCTGATTTGGAGCAGAGCTTACGCGTATATGACCGCCATGTCCTTCAATAATACGTTTGGCAACTGGAAGGCCAAGCCCAGTACCGTCTGGCTTTGTGGTAGTAAAAGGATGAAAAATAGTAAGCAGTTGTTTGGGTGTAATTCCGCAGCCATCATCTGTTATAGATACGACAAATTGTTCGTTTGACTTTGTCAGAATAATTTGAACGCTTCCATTATCAGATATGGCATCAAGCGCATTGACAATAAGATTTAAAAGTGCTTCCATCATTTTAGGGGAGTCAAGAGGCATGTAGGCGCATGAGACGCGGCTTGTATATGTAAGTGTTTTGTTAGTTCCCTCAGTTAGTGGAAGACATGATAAATAAGCACGCCGCAGTAAATTGCACAGATCGCTGCGCTGTTTCGTCAGTTGGTCAGACATGCTGTAGTCTGTCAGATCACGAAGCAGCTTGGTCATTAAGCGGCAGTCAGAGGAGAGCTCTGGCCAGTAACGATAGCATCTAACTTCAGGATGCGCAGCTTCAATAGCCTGAATACTGCTGCACAGCAAAGAAAGCAGAGTCTGAAGTTCATGGGCGGCATTGGCAAGAAAATAGGTTTGATCGTTCATAAGCACCTCCAGTACAGCTTTGAATTGTTACTTGTTAGATATATCATTTTTTTTAGATTGTCTCAAGAAAAATGTAACGACATTTTGTGCTCTTGTAATTTATCAAAAAAATGAGTATACTGGGTACAAAAGAAAATGGCATCAATATTTGCCGAAAGAGAGGTTTTAATTATGTTAGATGATAATTGTATTTTTTGTAAAATAGCAGCAGGTGAGATTCCATCAGAGACTGTTTATGAGGATGAGCAGTTTCGCGCAATTCTTGATTTAGGTCCGGCATCTGCAGGACATACATTAATCCTTCCAAAGGCGCACTTTAAAGATGTAACAGAGATCAGCGATGAATATGCCGCAAATGTTCTTAAGGTTGCTGCAAAGCTTGGAAAGGCAATGAAGAAAGGTCTTGGATGTGAGGGCTTTAACTTAGTTCAGAATAATGGTGAGGCAGCAGGACAGACTGTTATGCATTTCCATATGCATGTGATTCCAAGATACGCAGGCGGAGAAGACATGGTTTCATGGGATCCGAAGCCGGCAAAGAGAGAGGAACTCGAAAAGCAGGGAGCAAAATTAAGAGAAGCGCTGGAAGATTAAAAAGAAGCTTTTATTAAAGAAGGTTTTGCTCATCATGAAAAGAAGCTTTTTATAAACAAAAATAAGACATGATTTCAAGAAAAAGGCAGAATCCGCAATGGGAGTTCTGCCTTTTTTTCTTTTAGGATAATTCTTTAATTAGCTTGATTACAATATCTACGCCATTGCTCTGGTTACTGGTGGCCATTGCTTTTTTGTAAGAATCACGATTATTGTAAACTTCGTGAACAGCTGCCATCAGTGTATCAGCATTTAGCTTTTCTTCTTCAAGTACATAGGAAAAACCTTGCTTTTTAAATGAGTTTGCGTTCAGAATCTGATCACCACGGCTTACGGCTGCTGGAAGCGGAACAAGAATGTTTGGCTTCTTGAGTGCCAAAAGCTCACAAATAGCATTAGCACCTGCACGTGAAAGCACAATATCAGAGATTGCAAACAGATCTTTAAGCTCATCAGAAATATATTCATATTGAATATAGCCTGGCTGAGCAAGTGTGCTGTCAAGATTTCCCTTGCCGCACAGATGAATGACATGAAATTCCTTAAGAAGCTGAGGAAGAGCACTTCTAAGACCGGCATTAACTGCACGTGAACCAGTACTTCCACCCATCATCAAAAGGATCGGCTTGTCGTCACTAAGTTTTGTAAAAGCAAAGCCGGCATCCCTTGAGCCATTTAACAGTTCGCGGCGAATTGGTGTTCCAGTAAGAACAGCCTTATCAGCAGGAAGAAGCTTAACTGTTTCAGGAAAGTTGCAGCAGATTTTTTTTGCAGTTCTCATACAGATCTTGTTTGCAAGGCCTGGTGTCATATCTGACTCGTGAATGATAACAGGAATATGATAGTGACCAGCTGCAAGCACAACAGGAACAGCAACAAAACCGCCTTTGGAGAAGACAACATCCGGCTTGTAGTCACGGATCAGCTTTTTAGCCTGCTGAAAACCTTTGATAACACGGAATGGGTCAGTGAGATTTTTTGCGCTTAGATAGCGGCGAAATTTTCCAGTGGCAATTCCATCATAATGGATGCCCTGTGCTGTAATCAATTTCTTTTCCATTCCCTCATAGGAGCCTATGTAATGAATGTCATAGCCTTCTGCTTTAAGGTCTGGTAAAAGAGCGATATTTGGTGTAACATGACCGGCAGTACCGCCGCCAGTCAATAATATTTTTTTCATTTTATTCACCCTTAATGGACTTTAATGCCTTTGCGAGCTGATCCGGACATGAAGTTCCACGACCGTTGCAGTTGATTCCCTCGAGACGGGCGATTACTTCATCAACCTTCATACCCTTAACAAGAGATGAGATACCCTGAGTATTGCCATTGCAGCCGCCAACAAACTGAACGGACTCGATAGTATCACCATTAACCTCGATATTAATCTGACGGGAACATACGCCCTTTGGAGTGTAACTTGTCATAAAAAAGCCTCCTTTATATTTCAAAAATGTTTTTTAACGCATGAAGCAAAAGCTAACAGCGTCTTTGCAGACAGTATAGCATAAACGCGGGTTGATGTCCATTCACAAAAAACAGATAACATCAAAAAAGAAAAGTAAAAGAAAAAAAGTATCATATATTATGGAAAAAAGTGTGAGTGAAGTAAAAAAAGTGCGATGGATTCTGTCTTAACAAGCTTGCAATTCTATGCTAGTGTATGAATCAGGAGGCCGGAAAATGAATCTGAAAATTTCGGCGGAAAGGGGCGATGGTATGTTAAATTACCTGGAACAGGGAATGATCCTGTATGTTATGGCGGCAGTTTGTGTGATTGGAGTTATCAGCAGATTTGCAGCAAATCGTTGTTACAAAAGTTTGATTCGACAATCTGATAATCTGGCAGCGGCAAAGGACAAGCAGCTGCAGCAGATGAAGACAAAGTACGAGAGCATTTATAGGATGAATTGCGGAATAAAAAATACAGAAGCATTTGTAAGTAAAATGCAGCAGCAGTATCGTATAGCGGGAACACGTCTGACGAGTTGGGAAAATTGCAGCATTTACTGTGCGGCAGCAGCATTTCTAATAGGTGCCGTATCCTCATTGATTCTTTATTTGAATAAAGGAAGTGTTCAAAATTGTGTATTGTATCTGGCTGGAGGAAGTTTGATGGCAGCTGGGCTTATTGTGCTTTCTGGTTTGATGGGAAATAGTTCAAACAAAGATCTTCTTGAGACATCACTTGTTAACTATTTTGAAAATGTGCTTGTTGTGCGAAGTGCAAGAGATATGCCAGATGGCATCAGTGAGGAGCAGCCAGACGAGCTTGTGCAGCCAGAACGCGAGGCTGTTAGAAGCAGTGCGGCAGCTAGAGCACGAGGTGCAATGAGGGATGATCTTTTTATGCAGAAAAAGGATGGTGCACAGAAAGAAAATAATGTGACAGCGGAGAATGAAAAGCGGGTGAACCGCCCAGAGCTTGTCAGAAAGGAAGAACCCCAAAAGGATCATCAAAAGCAGCTAGAGGAGTTAAAAGAGAGCCTAGCACAGATTGCGGCAGCCCGGGGGGAATCCGGGGACCGACAAGTACATAAGCAGCAGACAAGAAAGCTCTCACCAAAGGAAGAGCAGCTGATCAATGATATTATAAGTCAATATTTGTCATAAGCTAATATAAACTGGCTGTCTAGGCAATCTTGAAATTAATTAGCAAAGAATTAATCTTCTTCAATGATCTGAATTTCAAGATAGTCAAAATCAATTGCCTCAATAAAGCTGTCCTGAGTGAAGCGTGTTTTGGCGTGACGCTTAAAATCAGAAATGTTTGATGGCAGCCAGATTGGGACAGCCAGATCAAATTCATGAGCGATGGTTTCGAGTGCTGCGAACACCTTTTTGGTGCGGGTCATATCAAGTGATGGATTTTCAACAACAAAATCCTTGAGAAGATGGTTGTCTAAGAAGACTTTACCCCACATGCGAAACATAAAAACCTCCTAAAAAGAAAAAACTTGTGCTATAGTGAAAAATAGTATATAGTAAACTATAGGAACTGTAAATTGATTGAAAACTGACTTCGTTTTGTGGTCAGTATAGCAAAAACAATTCTCAAACGCAAGTGCGAAAGTGGGAATGGTTCTTGATAATCATCGTTAGGAGGAGTAAAAATGGACGATTACAGGCAGCCGGATACTCCGGAAACAGCTAATGAAGTTGAAATGCTGCTTGATCAACAGGCAGAACAGGCAGTGCCAAGTGAGACATCAGCTGATATGAAGGCAGAGCCGGTTAATCTGGAAGAAATTGTGCAGCAAGAGGAGCAGCTAGAAGAAGTAAAAGAGCAGCCAGAAGAACTGATGGAGGAAGCACAAGAGCAGCCAGAGGAATCAGAGCAGACTGAGCTTACAAAAGAGCAGCCGGAAGAATCAGAACAGACTGAGCTTACAAAGGAGCAGCCAGAGGAATCAAAGCAGACTGAGCTTACAGAAAAACAGCCAGAGGAATTGGAAACTGCATCGACAGAAGAATTAAAAGAAGGTTCAATAGAACTTTCAATGGAACCTTCAATGGAATCTTCAATGGAAGTGGAAGCAAAGCCAGAGGATGAGACAACTGGAGAAACTCAGTCATCAGTCTTTGGACAAGCTGTTACACTTGATGCAATTCATGATTCTGAGTTAATCAAAACAGTAAATAGGGCAAAGCAGCTGTTAAATGATCTTGATGAGGCAGAGAAGGATAAGACGCGTCTGACAGGCGAGTTAAAGCAAAGCGAGAAGGCATACAGCAGCATGGAAAAGAGTGTGGCAGAGGGAATTACCACGGCACTTAAAAAGAAAAAAGAAGAAATTGCTGCAACGTATGATCGTGAGCTGAGTCAGTATCAAGATCAGATTGATGTATGTAAGACTGAGCGTGCAAAGGCAAAGGCTAATGCAATAGCACAGCGCATCCAGGTTGAGACAGCGCCTCTAAGCCAACAGAATCAGCAGCTAGAGGCACAGATTGAACTGAAATTTAAAGAAAATAAAGTTCCAGTCGTATGTAAAAAGCGTGCGATTTCCATGCTGTTTTTCCCTAAAAACAGCAGAGATTGGACAATTGATATTTTAGTTGGTGTGGGATTGATTTTCTTTATTCCATTGTTTTTCTCATTGGCAATTTCGAATCGTCTTGTGCTGGCATTTACATTTTTTGTATATGTGGGTGCGTTGTTTACTGCATATTTGTATTTGCTTCACAAGTATATGCTGAAGTTTGCAGGTGTAAATGAAGAGGTAGAGGAGCTTCGAAAGCAGATCCGTGTTAATAATAAGAACAAGCAGCTGATGACGAACCGCATCAAGAAAAGTCAGGATGAGACTGGCTACAACCTGGGCAGCTTTGATGATAAAATCACAGGTATTCAGCAGGTTATGCAGAATACAGTAGAAAAGCGCCAGGAAGCACTTGAAAATTTTGAAAGCGAAATTCGCCATCAGATCACAGCAGACATTACAGCTGCCAACAAGGATGAGCTTTTAGGGCTACAGCAGGAGTTTGAGAGCAAGCGTCAGGAACTTTCAGACAAGAAGGAAGAGATTGAGCAGATCGAAAAACAGCTCAAGGAAGAATATGAGCCTGTCTTTGGAAAGGATCTGTTGTACAAGCAGCGTTTAAATAAGTTTGATTCCTTCTGTCAGGAGAATGCAGATCTGTCGCTTGAAGAAGCGCTGGCTCAGTACAGGGCGCTGTCTGGAAGTAAGCTGTTAAAAAAGTAAAAAGTCCCTGATAAATTTCATCAGCCAAATTCATCACGAAAGAAAGCGGGACGCTTTGACGGTGAAATGGAATGGGATTGTCTTCACAGCTTGTGACCCCGGTGATAGAGATTTCTCCCACCGGGGGAAGCGATTTTGCAACACCCTCGCCAGGATATAATGCGCTGTTTGAAAGACAAAGCATGCCAAGATTTTCTTTGGCACCTATTGAGGCATCTATTGCAATTGTGAGAAAGTCGCCCAGATGCTTCACATAATGAAGCTTTTGACGCAGATTCACAGCATGTACAGGATGAGCAAGCGATCCGCATACGACAAATGTATGCTGCATGTTATCGCAAAGACGCTCTAATTTATAACCTACTAAAGGACCAAGACAGTCCCCAGGGACACGGTCACTGCCAATACAAAGGAAAAGTATTGGTCGGTGGCCGTTCTTTTTTTGGCTTAAATCAACAAGATTGGCTAAACGGCAGGCAAAGCCTTCCGAGGAAAAATCAGTTTGCGAAAAATAGGATGGAGAGTTGACTGTGTTCATAGATACCGCCTTTCTGAAACGTTCTTTGCTTCATTCTATCCGGGGAATAAGCGCTTTATTCGCTTGTCGAAAGATTATGTGTATTCGACAGGCGGTTTTGGCAGATTCTGCACGGTTGTAGTGATACGATGTGCTAAGAAAGATGGAAAATACCGTGCATAAACTGCATGGAACTGGTCTGGAGGTGTCATATGGAAGAAGAAAAGAAACTGCCAAAAAATATTCGTCAGATGGCAGAAAAAGAAGAGCGGGTTAGAGTGTATCTGGAAGACTATGCATATACATTTATTCGTAAATTAAATTGTACAGGGCATGTACGCACTGGTATATTGCTTGGAAGCAAAATGGTTACAGAAAATAAAAGATGCTGGTTTGTAAAGGGAGCAGTTGAATTAGAGGATGTGCAAGGCAGTACTGAGGAAGAAAATGAGCAAAAAACAGCTATTACGCAGCAGGTCTGGGATAATACGTTGTCAGTGATACAGGAATATTTTCCAGGCTGCAGTATATGTGGTTGGTTTATAAGCGGAACAGAAGAAAATTTCCCAGATGGTGAAGAATTAAAAAAAACACATCGTCAGATTTTTTCAGGGGAAAATTGTTTGATGTATTGGAAGAAAGGCGATGAGGAGAGCTTTTGGATGGAGGAAGAAGATACAATTCTTCATCTGAAGGGGTATTTTGTGTATTACGAGAAAAATAATGAAATGCAAAATTATATGCTGAGCCGCAACGAGGATCAGAGTGAGGATGTCAGTGATCAGGCGGCGCTTAATTTTAGAAAAATCATGAAGGAAAAGCAGGATATAAAGCATCCTCAAAAGCCAAAACATATAAATCAAACACCTAAGCTAACAGCAGAAAACGGCATATGGATAAAGGCAGGGGCGGCAATTCTTTTTATTATTTTAGTAGGAGGCGGTGTCCTTTTTTCAAGAGGAATGAATAAAAATGAGGATTCTGTGCAGGCGCTTGCAGTAGGAGCATCTGTGGAGAGAAAAAGTGGTGAGAGTGGGCAGGTTGCTTTTGAATCAGAAAGCGAACAAATTGCGGAAACAAAAAATGACATTGGTGCATTGTCAGCGTCTTTAAAAGAGACGGATAATACGCTTGAAGTTTCAGCTACAAAAATACCGGAAAGTAGTGAAGAAAAAGTTTCAGCTGCAAAAATACCGGAAAGCAGCCTTTCTTCATCTGAGACAGAAAAAAAAGACGTGGCAGTCGTTCAAAATGGCGGGATTTTTTCTGGAGATATGATGTTTTATAAGGATGGTCTTGGGGCATCGGTGTATCGCATCACAAGCAGCACTGAAGCATCAAAAAATGAAGAATCAGAAGAATCAGATGCAGAATCATCAGAAGAAAACGAAAGCAGTACGCAGGAAATTTTAACGGTAGAGGCACCAACGCTGCCCACAGAAGGAAATGCAGTACAGGGGACGAGTGAAGCATCAGCAGAAGCAGCAGTAAATCGTCCAGCCTCATACACGGTTCAGCCTGGTGATACATTGATTGAGATCAGTAAAAAATTTTATGGTTCCTCACAGATGGTCATGCAGTTAAAGGAAGTAAATGGACTTGATGATATCAATAAAATTTATATTGGACAGGAGCTGACTTTGCCGTGAAAATTTTTAATGAACTTTGACACACACCCTTGGATATGTTATACTTTTTTGGACACTGTGCAGCTGTATTTTTAGATGCAGCTGGAGTTTGAAAGTCAGCACAGTGGTGGAAAGGAAAGTACATGGCAAGGGACAGTGAATTTCAACGGGAAAGAAAGAAGAAGCAGCTTAGGCAGAGCATGGTCACAAATGATAAGGTTCGCAGTGCACCAGTAAGCTGGGCTGAGGATCATAAAAGAACAATCAATGTCGCAGGAATTGTTGTCGCAGTGTTGGTGCTGGCTGTTGTGCTAGCGTGGTTTGTGGCAGAACGACTGTGGCGTTACAAAACATATGAAGTCAGCTGGAGAACTGATGTGTCGAATGCGTCATCAGCAGGATACGTATCATATGGAGACGGCATTGTCGTAATGAATAAAGATGGTGCTACGTATTATGACAAAAAGGGCACAAAGGTGTGGTCTGCGCCATATGATATGAGCAATCCAAAGGCAAATGTCAAAGGCGATTATCTTGTGATTTATGATTTAAAAGGAAAAAATTTTGCGATTTGCAATAAATCGGGAATCACTGGAAGCGGAACTACATCTCAGATAATCACAAAGGGAGTGATTGCATCGACAGGTGTAACTGTGCTTCAGTTAGAAGATCAGGATGCGAGTTTAATTTCTTATTATCGAAATACAGGCGAGGAGCTTGCAGTTTCGATTCGCAATCCGCTTCAGATTGATGGATATCCGCTTGACATTAGTGTTTCGCCAAATGGTCAGCAATTAGCTGTATCATACTACTCAATTTCTGAGGGTGTTGGAACAAGCAGCATTTCTTTTTACGATTTTGAAAAGGGAAAAGAAGCTGCAGATCGTATAGTAGCAAGTTTTGATTATTCTGAAAATGGTGCATATGTTCCAAAGGTTGTCTATTTAAGTGATACAAAAGCATTTGCAGTTGGAGACTGCTGCATCAGCTTTTTTGATGTGTCAAACAGAACTGCAATTACTCGAAAAGATGTCGCTGTTGAGGGAGAAATTCAGCGTATTTTCTACAATAACGAATACCTTGGTCTTGTTGTACGTGATGAAGCGAAAACAGGCTATCAGCTTCATATTTACACGTCAGAAGGAAATGAAAATGCCGTTACAGAGCAGGATGCACTTCATACAGGCTATGCATTTCAGCAGAGAAATGTTGTCATGTATGATGCGGATTATTGCGAGGTTCAATCATTTTCAGGAAGAATACGTTTTGCGAGAGAGTTCGGAAATACCTTGTATACTGTCATTCCGGGCGACAAGTTTAAGACCTATTATTTGGCGACAATGGAGGAACTTCAGCAGATTAAGTTGAGATAAGCTTGCTGAAGTTGCAGTTGCAGTGATGAAAAGATGAAAACGTGAATAAGCAGTAAATTCGAAGACAGAATGAGAGATGTTAAGTTCTTTCGAATGAAATGCTCATTCACGTTTTCTGTATTCCATTGGCGTTATATTTAAATGTTTCTTAAATGCATAGCAAAAGACACTTTCGCAGGAAAAATCGGTGCGAAAACAAATATCTTTTGTCGTCAGATTGGAATTTTTTAGTAGATATTTTGCTGTGTTAATACGAGTGCTTACCAGGTATTCATGAGGCGTAAAGCCAGTTTCCTTGCGAAAGATACGGATAAAATGATAGCGGCTGATGCCTGTAAAATGAGCCAGATCATCAATTGTGATATTTTCTGCAAAATGTTCATTTATATAGGCAATTGCGGTTTCTGAAATACGAGGAGGTGTCATTTCAGAAGCAGTGGTAGGAAAATAGACTAAAAAAGATGTCAATATGTCATTGATATTTTTTGATAAAATCGCTTCTTTGATGACGTTACCATTAAAGAACATATGATAAATATCATTGAGCTTGCTCACAGTGGGAAGCGGATTCATTAAAGAAAATACATTTCCAAGACGTGATACGATGGCAGAATAAAAGGGACGGGCCGTGATACCGTCGAGTGCTTCACAGCCGGTATCCGTATCATAAGAGTGTGGAAGATAACAATCAAGAAACACAAAGCTTCCCTCAACGGCAGTTTCCTCTTTTCCATTAAATTTTAAGTGAAGCATACCCTTTTGAATATAGATAATGAAAAAACTATCATAAGATTCCCGAAGTAATGTATAGCCGGGTTCATAGATAAAATGACCAGTGCATACAGGATAAAAAAACATTTTTTGAGAAGTCAGACTAGGCATATAAACAAAATAGTCAGATGCCTCTGAGATAAAATTTTCAACTGATTTCAAAGAGAATTCCTCCTTTGTTTAATTTAATAAATGATTGTTAATATATGTGATATTATAATGAAGAAATATTGCTATTTCAATACAATATGCCATAAAGAGCAATTTTTCTATATGATTCCGCAATATAAATTAATGAACTGGGAATGAAAAGGTGATATTCTTTTTGTAAATAATTTACGAAAAGGGGTAAGCCTATGAAACAGAAAACAAAAGGACAAGGCTTTTTCAAAAAATGCCGTAAGTATCGGGTATATTTGCTTATGCTGCTGCCAGCAGTGATCTACACACTGATATTTGCCTATTATCCAATGACCGGTATTGTGATGGCCTTTAAAAAGTATAATTACCGGGGCGGAATCTGGGGAAGTCCGTGGAATGGGCTTGAAAACTTTCGCTTTTTCTTTTTATCTGGTCAGGCGGGAATTGTTATTCGAAATACTGTATTGTATAATCTGATGTTTATCCTTGTTGGAACCGTTGTCCAGATCGCAGTTGCTGTTTTCCTGACAGAAATTCATAATAAGCATTTCAGAAAAATCAGCCAGTCAATGATGTTTTTGCCATATTTTATTTCGTGGGTTATTGTAGGTGTTATGGCGTTTAATATTTTCAGTTCAGATTATGGTTTCCTGAATCGAATTATTGAATTTTTCACCGGAGAGAAAATTGCATTTTATTCGAATGGAAAATACTGGCCATGGATTTTGCTGTTTTTCAATATATGGAAGGGCATGGGATATGGCTCCGTTATGTATCTTGCAGCAATTATGGGCATAGATACCTCGATCTATGAGGCGGCCGAAATTGATGGCGCAAATGTATGGCAAAGAATTTTTAAAATTACAATTCCTTGTATTATGCAGACCGTCCTGATTTTATTCCTGATTAATATTGGCGGAATCTTTAAAGGCAATTTTGATATGTTTTACAATTTGGTAGGTACGAATGGCTTGCTCTATAATTACACCGATGTAATTGATACACTTGCATTTCGAGCATTAATTTCAAGTAATGATTTTGGAATGTCAGCAGCAATCGGATTGTTCCAGTCGGTACTTTGTTTTATAACAGTTATTCTTGCCAATAAAGCAGTTAGTATGTATGACAAAGATTATACGTTGTTTTAAGGAGCTGGCAGATGCAGGTGCATGGCCAAAGGATGTTTTGGGAAGCAAGACAGATGCACAGGATACCTTATTAAATGGAACGGGAGCATCTATGTTCTGGAATATTGGTACCTGCCAGATTTATGCAAATCAGGCAAATGCAGAGCATCCAGACTGGAATGTAACACTTGTAAACATTCTGCCAGAAGAGTATGGATACGGTGCAACAAAGTACATTAATGGTGGTATTGGAATCAATGCAGCAAGTGAGAACCCAGAGCGTGCCGCAATGTTAATTGATTATATGGCGACCAGTCAAGAGGTCATAGATTTGACATATCTTGGTATCGAAGGACAGGATTGGGAAGCTGTTGATGAGAATACCTATAAGGCGCTTAATGGTGGATGGACATCTTCGAACTGGTGGGGATGGAGAAACATGAACTACATGCGTGACGAGTTAGAAGAAAATCCTACCGATGTCGATAAGCTGGAAAATGAAATGACTGAAAAGTTCATGGCAAATATCCGACCAGATGTTACACTGGATGGATTTACATTTGATTCAACCAAGGTTTCAACACAGTTTGCAGCAGTGGAAGCAGCGATGGGAACTTATTGGTATCCGTTGTTAAATGGTATGGTTGATGATGTAGATGCAACGATTGATCAGTTTAAGTCCGCACTGAATGCAGCAGGTATGCAGGATATTCTGGATGAAATGAGTAAGCAGATTGAGGCGTATACTACAAAGTAAAAAATAATAGTGTTACCAGGGTCTGTCATTTGTGGTAGGCTATTTTTGTAAAATCGGAAACAATGTAACTATAATTAGTGGGAAACGCTGCAAATAATAAAGAGAGGATTGGAATCTGAGATGAAGGATATACTACAAATTAAGGTTTTCCTGGAAGAAATGATGGAAGTAGATGGAATATCAGGGGGCGTGCGTATGATTGCATTTACTGGAGAAGCAGATGGCCCTTATTTTAAAGGAAAGATTCTTCCATATGGCGTTGATACACAGAAAGCAATAAAAGGAGCGCCTATGCAGCTTTCGGCGAGATATATGCTGGAAGGAACGGATTATACTGGGAAAAATTGCAGACTGTTTATTGAAAATAATGGAGTGGAAAATGGGACAGTGACAAAACCAAAAATTTGTACTGATAGCATTGCTTTGGCATGGTTGGAGAAAGCGGTGCTGGTTGGAAGCATAGAAGGATGCGGAGAAAATCAGATTATGATCCATATTGGGCAGGCAAATCCTTTGCAGGATGGCTGCAGTGCATATCAGATGCAAGTCTGCGGTATTCCTGTGAGAAATGACAGAGTCATTGCAAATCTTTATCTGCCAGAAGGGCAGGGACCATTTCCTGCAATTATATTGAGCCATGGATATAATGGAAAGGGGCGGGATTTTCAAAAGGAGGCCACATTTTTTGCTGAACATGGACTGGTCGTATGTACCTTTGATTTTTGCGGTGGTTCTGTACATTCGGACAGCAGTGGGGATACAAAAAAGATGTCTGTTTTGACAGAAAAAGAAGATTTGAAGGCGGTCATTTATTTTATAAAGGCACGCAGAGAAGTGGCAAAGGATCAGTTGTTTCTACTTGGTGCAAGTCAGGGAGGGCTTGTGACGACACTTGCAGCAAAGGAGCTGTCAGAAGACATTCGTGGGCTGATTCTATATTATCCAGCATTTTGTATACCAGACGATTGGAGAAAAGAATACCCGGATCCGACTTTAATCCCTGAAAGCAGAGACGTCTGGGGAATGAATTTGGGATCGTGCTATTTTAAAGCAGCGGTTTCGCTGGATGCCTATGAGGTGTTAGAAAAGCTAGAACAGAATATTTTGTTATTGCATGGAGAAAAGGATCTGGTGGTTCCTTTGAGTTATGCAAAAAAAGCAGCGGAGATTGGAAAAAATGTAATACTGCGGGTGCTGCCAGAGGAAGGACATGGATTTTCGATGGAGGCTGCTGAAAAGGCGATGAAATGTACTCTGGCATTCATACAGGAACAGATAAAATAGTGTGCAAAAAGAATTGTCTTGATTTTCATGCTGTGGTCTGGTAAACTGAGCATAAATACAAAATTAAATGCGCTTAAGCGCGGAATGGAGACGAAGATGAATAACATTGATACAATGTCAGTAAACGCGATCCGTGTATTATCCGCAGATGCGATTCAGAAGGCAAAGTCAGGACATCCTGGCCTGCCGCTCGGCTGTGCATCTGTAGCCTATGAGTTATGGGCAAAGCATTTAAAGCACAATCCAAAGGATCCGGATTGGAAGGATCGTGACCGCTTTATTCTTTCTGGAGGACATGGCTCTATGCTTCTGTACTCCCTGCTTCACCTGTTTGGTTATGGTGATTTAAAAAAGGAAGATCTGATGCAGTTTCGTCAGTGGGGTTCTCTGACACCAGGTCATCCGGAGTATCGCCACACAGTTGGTGTTGAGGCAACGACAGGACCTCTTGGCGCTGGTATGGGTATGGCAGTTGGTATGGCAATTGCAGAGCGTCATATGGCATCTGTATTTAACAAGGAAGGCTATCCAGTTGTAGATCATTACACCTACGCACTTGGTGGCGATGGATGTATGATGGAAGGTATTTCATCTGAGGCATTTTCTCTTGCAGGTACTTTAAAGCTGTCTAAGCTGATCATTTTCTATGATTCCAACCGCATCTCTATTGAGGGATCAACAGATATTGCATTTACAGAGAATGTTCAGAAGCGTATGGAAGCATTTGGTTTCCAGACCATTACTGTTGAGGATGGAAATAACTTAGAGGAAATCGGTAAGGCAATTGAGGCTGCTAAGGCAGATACTGAGAGACCATCTTTTATCACTGTAAAGACTCAGATTGGTTTTGGATGTCCGGCAAAGCAGGGCAAGGCAAGTGCACATGGAGAGCCGCTTGGTGATGACAATATTAAGGCAATGAAGGAAAACTTAGGCTGGCCGTCAGAAGAACCATTCTTCGTACCAGAGGAAGTTTATGATCATTATAAGGAAATCGTAGAAGGCTTACAGCCGGCAGAGGATGCTTGGAATAAGATGTTTGCAGAATATTGCGAGAAGTATCCAGAAATGAAAGAGCTGTGGGATACTTACTATGATGAGAATTTAGCAGAGAAGGTTTGTGACGATGCTGATTTCTGGGCTTATGATGATAAGGCAGATGCAACAAGAAATCTGTCCGGCAAGATGATCAATCGTATCAAAGACAGAATGCCAAATGTAATCGGTGGCGCAGCTGACCTTTCACCGTCCACAAAGACCTATATGAAGGATGAGGGTGATTTCTCAGCAGAAAACTATGCAGGACGCAACATGCACTTTGGTGTTCGTGAGCTTGCCATGACAGCAATCGGAAATGGTATAATGCTTCACGGCGGACTGAGAGCATTTGTTTCTACCTTCTTCGTATTCTCTGATTATACAAAGCCGATGGCACGTCTGTCTTCAATCATGGGCGTACCGTTAACCTTCGTATTTACACACGACAGTATTGGTGTAGGCGAGGATGGACCGACTCATGAGCCGATCGAGCAGCTTGCAATGTGGCGTGCAATGCCGAACTTCCATATGTTCCGTCCGGCAGACGCAACTGAGACAGCAGCTGCATGGTACAGCGCAATTACATCTAAGAGAACACCAACTGCACTGGCACTGACCAGACAGAATCTGCCGCAGATCGAGGGAACCTCAAGAGAGGCATTAAAGGGTGGTTATATTGTACAGGATTCCAAGAAAGCAGTTCCGGATGCAATCATCATTGCTTCTGGTTCAGAGCTGTCCCTTGCTGTAGAGGCAAAGAAGGTTTTAGCAGAGGATGGAATCGATGTTCGTGTTGTATCCATGCCATGTATGGATATTTTCGAGGAGCAGTCTGAGGAGTATAAGGCAAAGGTTCTTCCAAAGAATGTAAGAAAGAGAGTTGCAGTAGAGGCACTTTCTGGATTTGGATGGGATCGTTATGTAGGTCTTGACGGCGATCTGATCGGAATGAATCGCTTCGGTGCATCCGCTCCGTACAGCAAGCTGTTCCCATACTTTGGATTTACCGTAGAGAACGTAGTAGCAAGAGTAAAGGCACTGTAAAAATATAAATAAAAAACGCAGCCACTGGGGACGGGAAAATGCGGCACTGTAGTGCCGCATTCCCGTCCCTGTTGGCTATTGTTAGTTATTTTGTTTGTTTAGTACAATCTGGAATTCATCTACGGTCATCTTTGCGCACTGTGCAGCAGTTTCGATAGACAGAAGATTTTGTTTAACAAGGTCAATTAACTGATTGATGCGTCCCTGCTCAAGTCCCTGCTCAAGTCCTTGTTGAAGTCCCTGCTGAAGCCCCTGTTGAATTGCCTGTTCGCGATTCTTCTTAAGTTCTTCTTCAATTTCTTCCTTCATAAGTTCTCTCAATGCCTCACACATATCCGATGTCCTCCTTACTTCATCATATTTTTTTCTGTTTGCCGCGACGCTAACTTGCAATACGGCGTCAGCTTTTTCCTTGTCACCGGGTTCGGTAAAAGCGCTTGCAAGTTCTGTGAATCTTTGAATGTCATCAGTCTGGGCATTTTTTGATAACACTTTAAGACTTTCATGATTTTGGGAGTTTAGCTGATTTGTTACAACAATCTGTGTTGGAACAAGAAGTCCATTTACATAGTATATGCCAGGAACCTGTTTTTCAATTATGTATCCCTCTCTAGAAAGCTGACTTAGCAGCTCTTTTGGAACAGATGCTCGAAAAAGAGAGACGGTCAATTCACTTAGCGGAATTTGGTTCACTTTTTCGCCTAAGCCTTTGTACAGGAAGGCATATCCTAGCGTCTTGAAAAAGTCATCAATTGTCATGCCATCATCAGGTGATTTGTATTCAATGATATTGTGACCTCGAAAGATTTTTCCGATTTCATTTTGAATCTGCACACCTTTTCTCTTTTCGATGATCAAAAGATCCATTTGCAGTGGTTTCTTGCTTAGATTGTACTCACGTTTAAATTCGAGATCGCCCTTATTGGAGCGCAGCTCAAGTTCAGCTGCGGCACAGAAAGCAGGATGCCATTGTATTTTTGCACTGGGCTGCTTTTCTCTTGGTGTTCCCATAAAATTCCTCCATTTCGAAAATATTTCCAAATTTTGGATTTTATCGGGTGTACGTTATTCACTTGAAATCAAATCACTTAAATTTAAACGAGTTTGAAGCCAAGCGACCTTATCTTTTGCACGGTGAAATTTTTCCTTTCAAAAATATTGTAACATCAGAACGGATGTTTTGCAATATGAAATTTATTATAATGTTATCGTAGTATATAATCCCATTGCAATAATATATTAATTTGTAAGCCAGCGGGACGGTAAAATAGCCAGTGTACCTGTCCCGCTGGCTTCATTAGTTTTTATTTTTTTTGAAACCTTTCATATCATTTTCCCGACATATATAATAGAGGAACAACTAATAAGTAAATAAATCAATTTAGTTTAGAAAGGATTTTTTATTATGAATGACGAGGATATTATTGATCTGTTTTTTGATCGAAAAGAATCCGCCATTTTTGAGACAGATAATAAATATGGAAATCATTTATCAAAGCTTGCCATGAGAATTTTAAATTGTCATGAGGATGCCGAAGAATGCAAAAATGATACTTATTTTGAGACTTGGAACACCGTTCCGCCCACTCGCCCCACTAATTTTCTTGCCTATTTAATGCGTATCTGTAGGTGTGATGCCTTTGATCGTATTGAATGGCAAAAAGCTAAAAAGCGACACAGCTGTATTGTTGAATTAACCTCAGAAATGAGAGAAACTATTCCTGATACAAAACTTAAAAGTGGAATCGAAGAATGGGAGCTTGGACAAGCGTTATCTGTATTTTTAGAATCACTTTCTGCTCCCAGGCGAATTCTTTTCATGAAACGCTACTGGTTAGGATTGTCGATTCGAGAGCTTTCTAATCAATACGGCATACCAGAAAGCAATATCAAAACACAACTTTACCGGACGCGGGAATCATTGAAAAAATATCTTAAAAAGGAAGGAGTCTACTATGAATGAATTGATCATGCGCGCGTTATCCTATGTTGATGATCGCTGGATTACAGAAGCTATGAGTGATTATGAAACAGTGAAAATGAAACATTTTTTTCAAAAAGAACGCAGAAAAAAATATCTCTGTACTGCTGTATGTATTGCCGCTGCTGCCTTTATTCTGTCCATTTCTCTTATTTGGTCTATAGTACATAAAAATATGAACAATCATCTGGACAATCATCCTTTATGCCCTACATTGGTGGAAACACAATCAGAATCTGAGTCATTGTTGGAAACAAAGTCTGAGCCAGAGTCAGAAATTACTACTGAGATGCATTCAGAAACCACAGCGCATCAAATTTATATAAATCGCGATTTTACATCCATCACCTATGGATATGCAGGCAATACATTTTCAATAAGCGATTCTGCTATGAAAGATCGGCTTTGTTCTGCAATTGAAGCACTTTCGCTTCAAGAAGCATCTGACGAGGATCTTGCAAACTACGAAAGCTTAACTGGATCGTATTTGATTGAATTTGATAATGGTATCATTTGTGCCTTTACATCACAGTACTTTTATTATTCAAACGGTGCACAAACTGAAGCGCCAAAATTATACCGATTATTGAATTCAGATGATTTCGATACGATTCGCAGACTTGTGGAGGAACTCATACAATGATTCGAATCAAAATATCACACTCAAAAGATAAGCAATTTTTACTATTTGCAATCTTTTTTCTTATTATCAAACTAATTTTAATGAAAGATGTCACTATTTATGCTATTACAACTGCATTTGCCGATGATCAACTAATGGTTCATATCGCTGAAAAGCTGTTACGTCTAAACTGGCTTGGTGGTTACAACCATTATACATTAGCTAAGGGTTGCTTTTTCCCATTTTTTCTGGCGGTAGGAAAGTTTTTTCACATTGATTTTATTTCATGTGTACAGATTCTCTATGCACTTTCATGCTACCTATTTTTGAGAGCCATTCGACCAGTGATTTGTTTTCAATGGACGATTTATCCTTTTTATCTGTTGATGCTTTTTAATCCGATTATGGCATCCTCTGAAGTTATTCAGCGAGTTTACCGAAACAGCATCACACCTGCTCAGGTTCTTCTTGTTTTCGGTGGACAATTTGGTTTTTATTTGCGATATCAATATGATAAAAAAATTTCCATGAAATGGGCTATTGTGACAACCTGTGGATTTATAAGCCTTTGGTTCAGCAGAGAAGATACCATATGGGTTCTTCCATTTCTTATAGTATCTGCTGTTGTCATTTTTTTGAAAGCATTTATTCATGGATTTTTTCATAATGTCAAATGCAAAAAAAGAGTTCAATACATGATCATTTTACTTCTTCCATTTCTCGCATTACCTGCGTGTCGTCTTCCGATTACGCTGATAAATGGAGTTGTGTACAACAGTTGGACTGACAACGAATTAACCCACGGTGCTTTTCCTAAAGTAATGAAAGCATTATATGCTATTGATATGGAAGAACCTACACCTTACACGTCTATCAGCAGAGAAAAAATTGAAAAAGTGTATGAAATCAGTCCGACACTTGCTTCAATACAAGATTCTCTGGATGCGGTGATGGATTTATATGCGGCTCAATCAGGACGAATCGAAGAAAATAAGAAATACGGGAATGTAGAAAATGGTTGGTTTTTCTGGGCATTGCGTGATGCAGTTCAACTTGAAGGATATTATAAAGATGGGCGAACAGCAGATAGATTTTATCAAGCGATTCATAATGAAATTGAAATAGCTTTTAAAAATGGAAAGCTAAGACAACAAGCCACTATGCCATCTGCTTTGATGCCGCCATGGCAGTCTGGAATGCTGAGCAGTTTATTAAGTACTATTGCCCAAGCAGATGCTTATGTTTCCTCTGAAAATGAACTTTTCCTGCTAGATCGCATTGCAGTTGATGACGGCAGTGACGGAATTGCCCGTTTTGAGTGGATTACCGGAAGGCGTGCAGTGCAAACAGTCTCAAGTATTGATTCGTATATATATTCTGATTCATCGGCATATAATGATTCAAATTTCTCATACAGTTTTTTTAACTCGCTGGCTGGAATTTTCCGAATTATTTCAATGCCACTCGCTTTGATTGGAAAAATTTGTGCTCTGATTTTATTGCTTTTGTTTTTTATCAAAAAACAAAAGCAAAATGCATCCATTCTTCTTATGTTATCTGGCATTGCAGGTGGACTTCTATGTTTATATGCTGGAGTTGCCTACAATGAGCTTCGCTCTTGTTCTTCGATTGCTTATATGTATCTTTGTGGTGCATATCCATTGGCTCAGGTATTCTCTGTTCTTGCAATTATCGCTGTCGTGCAAACACTGATTGCTTTTAAGACTATTAATTCAATAAAAATGGAATAGAAGAATACATAAATACTCAAGAGGCAAAGCAGAAAATCGCAAAATAATTGTCCTAAAAAACAAAATAAAACAGAAAGGCATACTATTTAAATGGATAAAATTGCTGTACTAATTCCATGCTACAACGAAAGCATGACCATACAAAAAGTAGTAACTGATTTTAAGATGGCTCTTCCTGATGCCAAAATCTATGTATACGATAATAATTCCAGTGACAATACCGCTTTGCTTGCAGCACAGGCAGGAGCAATTGTCCGCCATGAGCCTCAGCAAGGAAAAGGAAATGTTGTCCGACGCATGTTTCAAGAAATTGACGCACATTGCTATATTTTAACGGATGGTGATGATACATACCCAGCACAGGCAGGTTTACAAATGGCTGATATGGTATTAAGTCAGCACATAGATATGGTAATTGGAGATCGCCTGTCCTCTACCTATTTTCAGGAAAATAAGCGGCTTTTCCACAATGCAGGAAATGTTTTTGTGCGAAGTACAATTAACCGACTTTTTCATAGTAATATAAAGGATATCATGACTGGATATCGCGCTTTCAGCTATCGTTTTGTCAAGACCTTCCCTGTGCTGTCTCAAAAATTTGAAATTGAAACAGAGATGAGCATTCACGCGATTGACAAACACCTGCAAATCGAAAATCTGGCAATTGACTATAAAGATCGCCCTACTGGCAGTGAGTCAAAATTAAATACTTACTTCGATGGTTTTCGTATTTTAAAGACGATTCTAAATTTGTACCATGTGTATCGTCCTCTTGCCTTCTTTGGGGCAATTAGCTGCTTTCTTTCAATCATTGGATGCATTTTAATGGTTCCCGTGTTAAAGACTTACTTTTTAACAGGACTTGTTCCGCGTTTTCCAACCCTTATTGTAAGTGGCTATTTGCTAATTGCCGCTTTGCAGCTTTTTTGTGTCGGTCTCACATTACAAACAATCTTGAAAAAAAATCGTCAGGATTTTGAACTTGAGCTATATCGGGTTATGGAACAGGAGAAACGCACTATTATGTAATTTATACAATAGTATATAATCTGTGTTACAGATTTATATAAAACTTATTTCACAAGGAGGAAGAACATGAAAAAATTTCTTAAGAAGGGACTTTTGAATTTATTATTAACTATATTTTTCATAAGTCTTAGCAACACATCAACATCCTACGCTGCTGAATCCACCCAGCCAATCCTAATTGCGACTGATATTGTACCAGATGCAGCATTCGCCACCGCAATAGAGTTTGCTCCTAGTTATATTCAAACATTTTTAGGCGCATCTAATATAACCAATGTACATTGCTCTGAAGGAATCTCCTGTTCTATTGGAAACGGTTATTATGTATACACAGATCAAGATGGTGTTCTTCAAAGAAGCGATATAATTGATTTCCAGATTATCCAAAATAATAAGGTTGTATTAATTATTCATGTATTTGAAACGGCACAAGGTTGGGGTAGCACCGCTTCATACGCATACAGTGATATGTTAAACCAATTTTATGGAAGTGGACAAATTTATCAGGTTATTTCATATTCAGAAGACGCTGACTGTATACTAGTTCCAGTTACAGAACGGTGCTTATTAACAACTGTTATACCAATTCCTTATGATATATCTTATGATACTTCAAGATCTTTAGGTACTTTTTATTCTAATATTTCTCCTATTGTCACTTATGCGAATGGTTTTTCAATAAATGACCCAACGTATAAAATATTGAACATGGATTATTGTCTAGTCTTACAAAATGATGAAACAGGGCAACAGCGTGGACTTTGTTGGGCTGCAACATGTGCCACAATGATTCGTTACAGCACAGGAAATCGTTCTATTGAATCATTTCAAATTGCAAATGAAATGGGAATTGGATATGATGTGGGTGCTGATATCTTCACAATGCGACAAGTTCTTATTAATCATGGATGTACCATTCAATATCAAGCCTTAAATAGAAAGGCAATATCTATTACTGAGGTTATGCATAATATTAATAATCAATATCCTCTAGCAATGGTAGGGACTAGATATAATAATGGTTATCCAATTGCTGGACATGCAGTCACTATTATTGGATATAATGGTTCCAATCTTATTTATTGGAATTCAGCTAGTGGCCAAATGACAGTAGCAGCATTTTCTGCTAGTTCAACAAATTTCACTACTGGTTCTCTAGTTTATAACTGGGATCGCAGTATATTAATCCCATTGCCATAATATATTAATTTGTAAGCCAGCGGGACAGTAAAAAAGCCAGTGCAATGTCTTATCTTAATGACATTGAAAGCCAGTGCACCTGTCCCGCTGGCTTCATGAGAATTCCGACACTTGACGAGCGAGGGCAGATCCGAATTGCAGTTAGAGTTGATGAGGATGAGGAGGTGATTTTGCAGGGAAATAACCGCTATCAGGATTTTGCGTCCGATCAGGACGTATGGGGAAAAGGAGTCCTGCAAAACTGCGAGATCATGACAGCAATGTTGATGGTTAAAAAGGCAGGAAAGCATCGGATGCGTGTACGGGCAATTGATGAAAACGTAATTATAGAGAAAATTGTAATCTGGACAGGCCAAAAGAAGAAATCTTATTTTGAACCGCCAGAGACAATTAGGAATGCGAAAGAGTAAAAAATATAGCCATGATATCCTTTCTTGAAGTCGCATCATGTGTCTGCATCAGGACAAGCGCGGTTTGCCGGGAGAAGATGTGATTCTTGCAGATACCATCACGTCAATTTCTGAATCATCAAATATAGAGATTGATAAGCCCCCCAATCATCGCTGCTGTGGACACCGTCAATCAATCACTTGAAGAAAAGATTCAAATTCCTGTTCAAGAGATTAAAATTGAATCCACGCCCTCCGAGTGCATTTATATCTCCATAGATGATATCGGAGTAAAGTACCAAAGTTTCATCTAAAAAACGCTGTCGGGAACGGCTCAGTCAGTCAATTTGTGGAAAAGACAAACGAAACGCCGTACTTGAAAAGCTGCTGCGCTATCTTTAGGTGGGAGATCTGTCGAGTGCCACTACTTTTTTGACGTCTTTAAAACCGAAAGAGATCAAAAATAAGAAATGGCTGGATGATCTTTAAGTATTTTGGAGGATCAGCTTGTGTTATGTTGCAAAAAGGTAATCATAACCCAACCGCACAGGTGGAAAAATTTTTGAAAGATTTTGTACTATTAAGCAGTATCTGTGGTATAATATAAAAAGTAGATGACAGATAGAAGTAGTTGTGATATACTTACTATGATTAACTTTAGAAAAAGTAGGAGGTGTGCTTATGCAATATATCGGTAGTGAATTGCAATCTAGAATGGATTTATTAGGCATTAATGTTTCTGCTTTGTCTGAAATGACTTTTATAGACGAGGATACAATTAATGATATTATTGAGAATAGGCTTGCATATGAAAATATTGATGAGTTTGATATGTCATTAATTTGCAGTGTGCTTCATTGCGATGCTCGTTATTTTATTGATGGTGAAGTTAGAAATAGGGATTTGCTTGTTTCGACACAGAATAGAGGAAAAGATTCTGTAAAATCAAAAAATGTAAAAGCAAAGATTCAAGATTTTATGAATGATCTTGCTTTTGTTAATGAAATATTGTTGGAAGAAGCATGATAAGTAAAGAAAAGAGGTGTTCTTTTGACAGAAAATATTCTTGAGGCAGTGAATAATGCCAGGGCTTTCTTTAAAATAAAAGATTACCCTGGTGATTTTTTTTCTTGCATAGAAAAAGTAAACTATACGGATCAATATCATATTTTGTTATTTAAGGAAGATATTGATAAGCTATCTGGGTTTATAGGATATGGGGCAGATGGAATGACCGTTATTTGTGTGAATTATAAAAGATCGTATGGTCATCAGAATTTTACATTAGCACATGAGCTAGGACATTGGTTTTTACATAAAGGAAGTAGTATTTCTGATGATGACCGTGTAATAGGGTACTCTAGTGATAAGATTGAACAGGAAGCGAATGAATTTGCAGGAGAATTGTTGTATCCAGAAAAGATACTAGAAAGAGATTATTATTCTGCGATGCAAAATGATTTGTTCAATTCAATGAATAGAAAAAAATTGGGGGAATATGTAGATCATTTATGTCGCAAATATTGCTTAAGTTATGAAATGGTTTTACGAAGACTATTATATAAAAATAGAGAAGGTGGACAATATAATGTAATTAGAAAAGAAATAGAAAAATCAATAGGTGGAAAAATTTCTGAGATTTTTGATAAAAACTTTTATGCAGTTAATGAGGAACTGCCACAATATCAAAAATTAATGAAACCGTACCTTGAATTAAGCAGTAAAATTGATCAACTGGTAACTACAGGAAAAATAGGTAAGGCTGTGGGAGAAGCAATAAAATTAAGAAATGGAGTGGAAGCTAATTAATGTATTATTTAGTGGATACAAATGTTTTCCTTCATGCCATTTGTGATGAGATTTTTACGGTTGCAAATTTGTGTAAGGAAAACGGACAAGAAATAAGCATCACCGAAACGATTTTGAATGAATTAGAACCAGGATACTATTTAGAAATAGAAGATGAAACTGCAAAAAATGCATACAATTCGGTGCATCATCTTACATATGGTACAATGGGAATTAAGGTGATTCGTTTGGTGAAATTAGAAGAAATATCAGAAGCTAAGGAGGAATTAAAGAAAATTCGTAGGCGATTTTATAGTTGGATGACGGATGTAGAGTATTTAAAAAAGCTTATTTCTGAAGGAAGAATATCAGAAAGTGATATTAAAAAGAAAAGTTTCAGAAAGAAAGATATGGGTGAGTGTGAATTAATTGCAATTGCGAAAGTGTCAAAGAATGAATATCAAATTGTAACTAATGATAAAGGAAGAGTGTTTTTACATCCTGAACAAAATTTATTTGATGAGTATGCATCAGAAATTGGGTTAACCGTATTAAGTAGTGATGAATGGCTCAGAAAAATAGGTCATGTAACTATAAATGAGCAAATTTCTAAAAATACACAAAACATCCCAATGTAGCTTGCGAAAATACTTCAAATGAACTACAAGATTTGCTCAGCTTATACAACTGCGCTAAATGTTCAGCCGCGATATTCTGTACAAGTTGAATTTTTGACTTTGACTTATCATACAGGATTATTGCATAGTTAAAAATCATTCCGTTGCATGCAAGCATTACAGCAAGTATCTGGTGCCAATAATCCTGATGCCCTTTCAAGTGGGACTGATGAAAATACGCAGCTTCAATTGGATGCAAAGCCCGTGACGAAGGCTTTGTATGAGAAGCAATGGTATCGTCAACAATACACAAGACGGGTTGCTTGGATTTGCGAGCTTCGGAATAAAGAATTTCAACAATACTGGCTTTAAGAACACTTTGAAGCTGGTCATCATCCCATTTACCGTCGTTGAGAAAATGAGCGATGGTAGTGCGATGAGAATTGCTTGTAAGAGCGAAATTAACTGTTTTACCGCGGTAATCCCGAAGGAAGACAGAGAGAATAATGGTCATTAGATGATTGAGATAAACATCGGATAAAAATAAACCGAGCTTTAAAGATTTAAAGTAGTTGTAAATTCTGCTAGAATGATGTATACTGTTAGCAACAGACACCCCCTTGTTTTGAGTGAGTAGGTTGACGGTTTGGTTACTTCAATTATACGCCATTCAGCAGTGGGTGTCTTTAGTTTTGGGCAAAATTTATTATTTACTCATTTATAGTTAAAAATCAATAAGAAAAAGGCATTTATCCATGCCCATGCGGTGCATCGCTCTTATGAATGTAGTACTATGCCTAATTTGATAGAGAAATGCAAACAGAAAATAAAAACGAAAAACAAAAATCCCCGACAGCAACTACTGTCGGGGAAAATTTTATCATACCGGAACCTTAAATGTGATCATAGTGCTTTGTCCCGGTATGCTGTTAATAGTCAGTCCAGAGCCTTCGCCATAGGCGAGAATTAGTCGATCGTGAACATTTTTTAATCCATAACCGGAGGAGTCAGTCGTCAAAAGGGTAGAAAGTTTTTCTTGTGGAATACCTACACCATTATCCATGATCGTAAAATAAATTTGTCCCATTACATTTGTGACAGTGACAAATAATTGACCACGTTTTGTCTTGTTTGGCAGGATACCGTGGATAATTGAGTTTTCGACAAGCGGCTGCAACAGCAGATTGGGAACTTCGATTTCAGGAAGATTTGGGTCAATCTGGTACATCACGTCAAAGCTGTTGTCGTGAAGCAGACGCTGAATATCAATATATGAGGTTACATTTTTTATCTCATTTTGCAGAAGAGTTTCGCTTTTTCCTTTATTTAATGTCGTGCGATAAAAGACAGAGAGAAGCTGAGACATCTGGCTGATCTCAGGCTGGTTGTTCATAAGCGCCTTGTTGTTAATAAGAGATAAGCAGTTGTACAGAAAATGAGGATTAATCTGTGCCTGAAGTGCCTTAAATTGTGTTTCCTTTAGCTCAATCTTTGTCTGATAATCTTCGCGAATCAGGCGGTTAATTTCGTCGATCATAGCCTGAAGATTATTAGTCAGATCACCGAGTTCATCTGTACTGTCATCATGAATATGATAATCAAGATGACCTTCCTTGATGCGCTGCAGATAATAGTGGAGAGCACTGATTTTCTGCTCAAAAAAGCTGGTAAATAGCTGAGTGATCGAGAATATAATGACAACACAGATAAATAAAATAGCCATAATGACACGTCCCATCTTACGCACGGAGGCAAAAACAATTTTTTCAGGACGCTCAAGTGTTACAGTCCAACCGCAGGCATTTACAGGACTTGTTCGTGTAACCCAGCTGCGAAGCTCTGCAGAATTTTCCAAAAGGGATGCAGACTTATAGGAAAAAAGTGTCTGTCTTGGTGAATCAACCTGGATATGGAAGTCATCAGCAGTCTGATCAAGTTCGCCAAATAAAAGATTAGGATCTAATTGGATAGCAATGCAGTTTTTTGAGTAGGAGCGGATATATGTAATATAAGGATCACATAAGTATTGGATAACGCAAAGTGTTCCATCCTTCTTTTTATACCAGGCAGGCTGAAATGAAATTGCTTCAGGAAAATACCAGGATTCATTTTCCAAATCGCTGATTGGGCGAAGCTGTTTGCCATGTGTCATATCTCCATCTGCATTGTAGATTGTGATCTGAGAAATTTCTGGGTGCTGCAGGTATGTGGTATTTAGGAAAACATCCATTGTATAATTTAAATATTCATACTGGTCATATGCGTTTGCCTCATTGTAAGAAGAAAATTCTGCAAGTACATTGGAGTTTGCTAAATAGGAAAGCAGATTTTGGTAAGTATTCACCTTTGAGTCAAGTGAGTTGGACACGGATAATATAGAAGATTCTAGTGAGTCCAACTCACGTGTACGAAGTAAATTTATGGTTTGCTTATAGCAGAAAAATCCCATGACAGACAGAGGAAGAAAGCTTACAAGAATGCAAAGAAGTATGAGCTTGCTGCGGTATTTAATATTATTAAAGCACTGCTTAATTTTCTGAATCATATAGTATGCTCCTGTCTGTATTTTTCAGGTGAGCTTCCAAAGTATTCCCGAAAGCTCTGACAAAAATATGAATAATTAGGGTATCCAGACTCAATGCCAATGTCAATCACCTTTTTTCTGGTGTGAAGCAAGGCATCCTTTGCTTTTTCCATGCGGTACTGACGAATATACTGAGAGATGCTTTTTCCAGTGGCCTTTTTAAAGAGCCGGCTTAAATAATCTGGTGTCAGGTAGACAGCAGAGGCAAGCACTTCTGCAGAAAGCTCTTCGCTGTAATGATTGGCAATGTACGAGATAGCGCATGCCACTTCTTTTCGCATTGTATCCGTTCCGGCAGAAAATGAATCCAAAACAGGTTTAGATACTTCTTTTACGATACGAATAATCTCAGAAATATCAGGCTGAAGATATAGATTGGAAATCATGGCCTCAAGCGGTGAAAAATTACAAAGTGCATCATCTGGAATGGCTGGATAAAGGATGGTCAGCACATTAGAAAAAAGAAATTTGACGTAAATTTGAGACTGGTTGACAGCAAGCTTATATTTGTCGAACAGATGACTAAGATATTCTTCCAAAAGTGTACGGCTTCGAGCGGCAATGGCATTTTTTATCAGAGGAAGTAATTGCGAATCATCCTCTGAATTTTCCAAACGCTGTGTTTGTGTAGTGTCTGGAAGAAAAATAAGGGTATCTGGCAGAAAAAAACGCTGTTCCATTTGCTGCTCAAGAGCAGAAAATGCCTGCTTGAAGGAATCATATTCAGATAATGGCTTTGTAACTGCAATGCAGCAGTCAACAAGAAAAGTACTCTTAATGTGATTAAGAATACGTGTGCAGAAATGCCTGGCATCAAGAATCGGATTGCGAACAAATAAAACAGCTTGCTCAGGCGAAATATTGACTGATACTGCTTCAGGTGTAAGAAAACTTCGCAGATCATCGAAAAAGGCATCAGATTGATGCATTAAAAAATCATTTTTAAAAGTAAACATCACCATATAGCGAAAAGCAGAAAATTGTTCCAATATAAAAGGCTCTGCTTTTGTTTTATCAAAATTTCCAAAGATCGCAAGCTGTAAAGAATATTGAAGAAGAAACAGCTTTTGGTTTTCCTGCATGTGCATGTTTGCCTGATCCTCATCGAGCTGACCAATTAATGAGGAAAGCGTCTTAGTAAACTCTTCTGGCACAACAGGCTTTAAAATATAATTTTCCACACCAAGTGATATGGCAGTTTTGGCATAGGCAAAATCTGCATAGCCGCTGAAAATAATTGGACGAATATCAGGATATAGATTAAGAGCCTCACGTATCAGTTCAAGTCCATCCATGCGCGGCATTTGAACATCGGTAAATAAAATATGGGCTGGCCAGATCTTTAGAATCTGCAGTGCCTCTACGCCATCCTCAGCTTCTTTAATCTCTAACTCAAAGCCGCAGTTTTTAAGAAGATACAGAATGCAGTCGCGTTCATTTTTTTCATCATCGACAATCAGTATACGGTACATAATGTTGTTCCCCCTTTTATGTATTCTGTTTTTAATGCGTTTACCGTGATTTGTGCCTATAGTATAATGGAATGTCATAAGATTTGTCAAATATATCTGAATTATCCACAATAAAAACATGACTGTCCGTTTTTCTGATATGTTTTCCGTATTTTTTATATATACCGTTGTCTGTTTTTTTGATATATTTTTTACAACAAAGCAATGCGCAATGCTTAAGAAATGATAGAAAAAATGGAGGAGTTATTTATAATGAAAAAGAGTTTTGCAATGATGCTGACAGCTGCACTGACCACCACATCTGTTTGTGGATTTGCTTTTGCCGATGAGGCAGCAAATGATCCATATGGAAAGTATGATGAATTGGTTACTTACACCACAGGATATTCACTTACAAATCAGGGTGCTGATGTGCTTGCAGGAACACCATATGAAAATGATACACCAGAGAATAATGCATACACCCGCTACTTGAAGGAACTGTTAAATATTCAGAATGAAAATGATTTTGAAGCAACGATGGGCGATGATTATAATCAGAAGCTGGCTCTTGCAATTGCAAGCCAGAGTCTGCCGGATATCATTCATGTTCCAGATTATTCAACACTGGTAGAGCTTGTTGAAAACGACATGATAGAGGATCTGACCGATGTATATAATAACTCAGCTTGTGATACTGTAAAGGAATCTTATGAGAGCTATGGCGACAATAATCCGTTAAATACCGTGACATTTGATGGAAAGATCATGGCAATTCCAAAGACACAGTTGAGTGATGGACAGGATTTTCTGTGGGTGAGAAAGGATTGGCTTGATAAACTTGGCCTTGAAGAGCCTTCCACAATGGATGAAGTTGCTGATATGCTTCGTGCGTTTATCAATGATGATCCAGATGGAGATGGAGAGGCTGATACCATTGGTCTTGCAATGCGTTCTGACGTATATGGCGGCTATCCTAATAATACATTTGGAATTGACAATATTTTCACCGCATTTGGTGCATATCCGAGCATCTGGATTACTGCTGAGGATGGAACTGCCGTATATGGTTCAGTTCAGGAAGAAATGAAGGATGCGCTGACACTGTTAAATAGTTGGTATACAGAAGGTTTAATTGATCAGCAGTTCACAACAAGAACAAACGATGACATTGTAGCACTGATCTCTAGCGGAAAGTGCGGCGCGTTTATCGGACCGTGGTGGGCACCATTTAATACAGCACTTACATCAAGCTACGCAACTGATGATGCTGAGTGGATCAATGTATCAGCACCAGTAGGAGAGGATGGAAAGATTCAGGCAATCAATACACAGTCTTATGCAGGCTTTGTTGCAGTTAGAAAGGGCTATGAGCATCCGGAAATCGCAATGAAGATTGTTAATGTAAATGCAGAGTACTCAAAGCAGGATACAAGCGATGCATCTTTAGAAATTCGTGAGAATCAGCCGCTTGCATACTTTAACTGGCCGCTTTACTGTGAGGTTCAGCCGGGCAATAATGCACAGCTGATGACAGAGCACGTACTTGCTGCAATGGATGATGAGTCAAAGGTAGATACTTTAACATCAGATGAATTAAGCTACTATCAGTCTGCACAGAACTATCTGGCAGCTGAAAAAGAAGGCAAGAAGGCAGATTCAGCAGATTATTCTCAGTATATGTCAAGAATCGTATCCATGTCCCGTATGATCGAAAATCCGGCAGATTTTGTAACACCGGCATTTTATGAAACTACCGAATCTATGGCAATCCGCTGGGCATCATTAGAGAAGATTGAGATGCAGACAGTTTTGAAAATCATTGTTGGTGAGGAGAGCATCGATGCATTTGATAAGTTTGTATCAGATTGGAACAAAGCTGGCGGTGAATTGATCACAGAGGAAGTAAACGAAGCAATCCAGAAATAAGTTAAAAAGTAGTTATCGGCCGGAGTCAAAATGATGTTTGGCTCCGGCTTTCTTAAAAAAAAGGAGGAACCTCATGAGTCAGGCAGCAACTAAGAAAAAGAAACGGCTGGGAAGAGAAGAGCTTACGCTTAATCTTATGATCCTTCCAGGCTTGATTATTTTGATCATATTTGTGTTTGCACCGCTAGTTGGTTCGCTGATGGCATTTGAAAATTATGTTCCGGCAAAGGGTCTTTTAAAGTCCAAGTGGGTAGGTCTGAGCAATTTCGAGTTCATCTTTAGTCTTCCAGATAGCAAACAGGTTTTTATGAATACGCTCATAATTGCATTTTCAAAACTGGTTGTAAATATTTTTGTTCCAGTTACATTTGCAATTTTATTAAATGAGATTCGCGTTAATGTTTGCAAGAAGATTTTCCAGACTGTTGTATATCTGCCTCATTTTTTGTCATGGGTTGTTTTGGCAACCGTTGTCACGAATATGTTTTCATTAGATGGACCAATCAATGCAGTAATCAGTGCATTTGGCGGCAATACTATTTATTTCCTTGCTGATAATAATTGGTTTCGTACTGTGATCGTAGGAACGGATGTCTGGAAGGAATTTGGTTACAATTCTGTTGTATATCTGGCAGCCTTAACAGGAATTGATCCGGGACTTTTTGAAGCTGCATCTATTGATGGTGCTAATCGCTTTAAGCAGATTCTTCATATCACAGTTCCGGCACTTCTGCCGACTGTTGTGTTAATGACAGCGCTGAATCTTGGAAATATATTAAATGCAGGCTTCGATCAGGTATTTAATCTTTATAACCCAATTGTGTATGAAACAGGTGATATCATCGATACATATGTATATCGAATTGGTATGGTAGAGCGTCAGTACAGCATTGGTACTGCAGTTGGCTTGTTAAAATCAGTAATCAGTTTTGTGCTGATTCTTAGTGCAAATAAGCTGGCACAGAAAACAACTGGCTCAGGCATATTCTAAAAGGGAGGTTCGTATGAAAGCAAAACCAGGAAAAATTATTTCTCAGATCGCAATCTGGCTCGTGGTTCTTTTATTTGCGCTTAGCTGCTTGCTGCCGCTTTTAAATATGGTTGCGATCTCCTTAAGTGGAAGTGATGCAGTTGCGGCAAATAAAGTAGGTTTGTGGCCGGTTGACTTTACAATTACTACATACAACAAACTGCTTGGCGATTTGCAGTTTTGGCATTCTTTCTGGATTTCAGTAAAGAGAGTAGTAATTGGTACTTTAATCAATATGTTTTTTACAATCTCTATGGCATATCCGCTTTCTAAAAGTAAGAAACGTTTTCGTGCAAGAGAGATTTACATGAAGATTGTTATCTTTGCCATGCTGTTTAATGGCGGTGTCATACCGCTGTTTATGGTAGTCAGCAAGCTGCACCTGAACAACACGATTTGGTCTCTTGTTCTTCCGGGTGCTGTTCCGGTGTTCAATGTCATTTTGTTAATCAATTTCTTTAAGGGTGTTCCAGAATCTCTTGATGAGGCAGCCAGAATTGATGGAGCCGATCCGCTCACCGTTTTATTAAAGGTGTATCTGCCGATTTCACTTCCGGCACTGGCAACAGTTGTTCTGTTTGCAATTGTAAATCACTGGAATGATTATTTCTCAGGACTGATTTACATGAGCAAGGCATCCATGTATCCGCTGCAGACTTATATTCAGCAGCTGACTGTCGACTTGACGCAGATTACTGATGCAGATCAGTTAAAGCAATTATCTGCATTAAATAATCGTTCATTTAATGCAGCAAAGATTGTGGTTTCCACAATTCCGCTTTTGATTATTTACCCATTTTTGCAAAAATATTTTGTAACAGGTATGGTAATTGGCGCTGTAAAAGAGTAAAATAATAATACTACAACAATGCCGGAGTGCAGGAAGATTCTGTGGCTGTAAAAAGCCATGCAAGTGAAGCAATTTTCTGCTCGCTGGCATTGTGTGATGAGAGAGGAGAGAAACTATGGCAATTCAAATTAGCCCAAATGGTCGACTGATGACCCTTCAGACAAAGGATTCCAGTTATCAGATGCTTGCTGATAAAAATGGAGTGCTTCTTCATTTATATTATGGAAGCAGTATTGGTGCAGAGGATTTATCTGATCTTATTGTTAGAAGTGATGTTGGTTTTTCTGGAAATCCAGAGGAAGCAGGACTGGACCGCACATATTCACTTGATACACTGCCGCAGGAGGTTGCTTCTAGTGGTGTAGGTGATTTTAGGGATGATTCTGTTCGTCTGGCACATCCAGATGGCAGCTGTGCAGCCGATTTTCGTTTTGAGAGCTGTGAGGTCGTATCCGGTGCATATTCGATTCCGGGTATGCCAGCACTGTATGACACAGATAAAAAGAACAGTGAAACGCTGATCATTAAGATGAAGGAAAAGGCGTCAGGAGCAATTCTTCATTTATATTATGGTGTTTGGGAAGAGGAAAATGTAATTACAAGAACGGCAAGTTTGACTAATGCAGGTAAGGAGCCGATCTATATTGAGAAGTTTTTGTCATGCAGTATGGATATGATGGATCGCGATTTGGACCTTATCAGCTTCACAGGCCGTCATGCGATGGAGCGCACAATGGAGCGCACACCAGTTACGCATATTAAGACAGAGTTTGGAAGTATTAGAGGAACATCCAGTCATCACTATAATCCGGCAATGATTCTTTGTGACCGTCATGCAACAGAGGATGCAGGAGACTGCTTCGGTTTATGTCTTGCTTACAGCGGAAATTTTACTGCAATGGCACAGAAGGATCAAAGAGATCAGATTCGTGTTCAGATGGGTATTAATCCGTACCAGTTTCGTTGGTGCTTAACAGAGGGAGAGACATTCTTTGCACCACAGGTGATTCTTTCATTCTCTAATCAGGGATTTAGCAAATTGTCACACCAGTATCATGATATATTACATGAGCATATGTGCAGAGGTCGTTATAAGCATGAGCGCCGTCCAGTTTTGATTAATAACTGGGAGGCAACATATTTTGATTTCAATGAAGAGAAGATTGAAAAGATTGCGGCGCAGGCTGGAGAGCTTGGCATTGAGATGATGGTGCTTGATGATGGTTGGTTTGGCAAGCGTGATGATGACAACAGTGGCCTTGGTGACTGGTTTGTCAATGAAAAAAAGATTCGCGGAGGTCTGCCAAAGCTTTCAGAGAAGATCCATGAAAAGGGTATGAAATTTGGTCTTTGGTTTGAGCCAGAGATGATCTCAGAGGACAGTGATCTTTACCGTGCTCATCCAGACTGGGCAATCACAATTCCAGGACGTGTGCCAAATCATTCCCGTAATCAGCTTGTGCTTGATATGACAAGAAGTGATGTGCGCGACTATCTGATGGCTCGTTTTGAAGAAATTCTTGGAAACACTAAGATCGAGTATGTAAAGTGGGATATGAACCGCAGTATCTGCGATATGTACAGCCATATTTACAAAGGTGAGCAGTCAGGCGAATGCTATCACCGCTATATACTTGGCGTTTATGATTTGTTGGAGCGTTTTGTACAGCGTTTCCCTGAGATTCTGCTTGAGGGCTGCAGCGGCGGTGGCGGACGTTTCGATGCCGGAATGCTGTACTATTCGCCACAGATTTGGTGCAGTGACAATACAGATGCTATGAACCGTCTTGATATCCAGTATGGAACATCATTCTTCTATCCGATCAGTTCAGTTGGTGCACATGTATCTGCATGCCCAAATCACCAGACAGGACGAAGCGTACCGCTTTCTACAAGAGCTGATGTGGCACTTGCTGGAAGTTTTGGTTATGAGCTTGATCTTCGTCTTCTTTCAGATGAGGAAAAGGCACAAGTAAAAGAGCAGATCAAAGAGTTCCACGACTACTATGACTTGACGCACGAGGGAGATTATTACCGTCTTACAGAGCGTGATAATACAAGCTTTACTGCGTGGGAATTTGTCGCAAAGAATAAAGAACGCGCACTTGTAGAGGTAGTAAAAAAAGATGCATGGGGCAATCCGCTTCCTGTTCATGTTGCAATCAAGGGACTCGAAGACAATTCAATGTATGTTTGCAGTTTAAATGGAATAAAGCGCAGCGGAAAGACCTGGAATCATGCAGGCATAACACTTCCGAAGTTTTTGAGTGCAGGCGAGAGTATGAAATTCACATTCATGAAGGTGGAGTAAACGAGCTATTGTTTTGTTCACGGGTCGTAACATAGATAAGCGGTGAGACGAGTTGTTTTTACGAGACTGAACGTTGTAGCGGGACTTTCAAAACAAAGCATGATAATAGGTGGTGTAACAGGTACCCGCGGAAAAGAGAGGTCGACAAAACAATCGTCGAACAGCTTTCGTAAAACTTCCCCCGTGAACTTTAAAGTTACAGTTTAGGGTTTTCGTAACCTGGCTTTGTGAACTGTAAAAATAAAAAAAATGATATTTTTGAAAAAAAACACTTGACTAAATCGCAAAAGTATTCTATACTATAGAAGTCACGGCGATATAGCCAAGTGGTAAGGCGCGGGTCTGCAACACCCTTACCGCCGGTTCAAATCCGGCTGTCGCCTGTCAAGAGCTCTGAGAAATTCTCAGAGCTCTTTTTTGCGTGAAATAAAAAAACGTGTTTTTCAGAAAACACTTGACAGATCAACATGAACGGATGCTTATGATTCCAAAAACATGGCTGGACGTATCTAGGGGTACGTTCAGCCATATTTTTTGTTAGTATTCTAAGCAGCGATAGTAGCGGCGAATCTCCATTGGGTGGCAATTGATAGCTTCAAGATGTACATCAATTCTATTTGTGACGGCATGCGTTACAAGATGAGAAATAAAACCGCGATACTGTGGTTTAATCCCAATCAGCGGATAATCTGCCGCATCAATAATCGTGTAGTTTGCACAGATCTTCGGAAGGAAAGCAGCTACTCGAAGAGACAATGGACGGCTGGCATCTTCGCTGATAAAGAGTGTGACAGGAGTGTCGCGAGAAATGATTTCAAGTGTTCCATGGAAAAATTCACCGGAAGATACAGTCTTAGTTGCCATCCAGTGCATCTCCTCCCAATAGCACATGCCATAGGAATAGGTGGAACCCCACTGGTTTCCAGCACCGACAAAATAGTGGAGAGTATCGTTACAGTGCTTTTTTGCAAATTCTTGTGCAAAGGAATCCGAAGATTGCTCAACAGAGATCAAAGCATCTGCGAGATAACAGTCAAAATTTTCATAGCAGTCATCATAACAGTCAAATTCATGACGAAGAAAGAGAATACGGTCAGCAGCCATAAAGAGTTTTAACTGTTCATTTTGCGGATATGAGATGCATAGCTCACATAACTCGCGCAGATGAGGATTTGGATTGTCAAGGAAAGCAAGAATAGTGGCATGTGCTGCATGTGCTTTTTCAATGGCTTTAACTATTTCAGGTGTACTGCCAGTCACAGATGAATAAATAAGAAGTGTACCATCCATGATACGTCGATTGCCAGTTGTTATATATTCAGCTGCATTTTCGGCGAATACTTCCATTGACGTAAATTCTTTCATATGAGAAACTGTCTGCATGGCAGATGCGTATGTACCGCCAATTCCCAGAAAACATATATTTGTAATACCTTTTTCAAAGATGGCATCCAGAAATGGATTGATTTGATGGCGCAGAGCGAGTGCACCGTTTACAGATTGACGTAACGATTCTTCTTGAAACTTCAGCATAAAATCCCTCCATAATACAATTATTTGATAAAAACATTATACAATGTAATATTATAACATATAATAATAAAAGGCAAGAAAAAAAATTGCAGTCTTCTGCAACTTTTTTCCTGCCTTGTAAATAAAATATCAATTATTTATATTAGAGATAAACTGTGTGTTTAAATTTTGTGTGCGTATGGTATAGGAGATTCGATCACCGCGCACAAGAGAGCGTGAATAATGGATCGGTGTGCCGTCAACTGCAAAACACGTTTTTTGTAAAAGAAAAAGAGGATCGCCAGCCTGACAATGAAGGATGGATGCCTGCTCAGCATTTGCAATGCGGACAGCAATCTCACATACAGATTCACCGCGAGATACGTTATAGTAGTTAGTGAGCAGTTCATAGAAAGAAATATCACCTGTTATGCGGTCAAGAAAATCTGGATAAGTTAAAGAAGAAATATAAATTTCATCTAAGGCAAGCGGTGAATCATCCTCAAAAATTAGACGCTGCACGTAACAAACTGGTTCATTAGGCTGAAGAGAAAGCGTTTCACATAAAAAATCATCAGAAGGCTGTAGCTCTTTTTTTAATAGAAGATGATGTGATTTATGTCCGATTGCAGACAAATAATTTGTAAAGCCAGACTGTTCCTTTAGATCAACGCTTCTTGAAGGGGTGGAAACAAACGTACCTTTTCCACGATGCTTTTCAAGGATATGCTGATCTGTTAGCTGTTGGATGGCCTTGCGGACAGTAATGCGGCTTACCTGATACTGTTCACACAATTTTTCTTCACTGGGAAGACGATCCCCTGGAAGATATTTTTTTTCTCTCAAAGCCTGACGTATCTCAGCTTCAAGCTGTATATAAAGTGGTTTAAGACTATTTGTGTCTAACATAAAAACCCCCTGATATTTATTATTAAGATAAAGACGTTATAAGATGTTATATTACATATATCAAAATTAAGTATAGTAAAAAAAGAGAGAAAAGTCAAGGTTGGTGAACTTAAAATCATGGCTCTGAAAAGGTATAAAAAAATTTATTACTTTAATGTGCTAATTAAAAAAAACTACTTGACAAATGGGTAAAATAGGTATAATATAAGATAAAACGTTATATAACGTTATAATACAAATGGCTACCGTGTTATATGAAGCCAGAATACAAATATGGAGGGTTACACATGAAAGCAGAACATCTTTCCCAGATCCAGGCTGCAGTAGCAGCTGTTAAAGAGAGAAAAACAATCCGCAGATTTTATTTCGTTGCATGCGGAGGCTCTCAGGCATCCATGATGCCAATTCAGTACATGTTTGACCGCGAGACCAGCATTCCGTCCGCTATTTACACTTCTAACGAGTTCGTAAAGGCAACACCGAAGGTGCTGGACGATACCTGCGTTGTATTAACTATTTCCCATTCCGGAAATACACCAGAGACTGTCAGAGCAGCAGAGCTTGCAAAGGAGAAGGGAGCAGTTTCCATTTCTCTGACCAACCTTGTTGATTCTCCGCTGTGGAAGGCTTGTGAGTATCCGATCCATTATGAGCATGGTCCAGAGGCAGATCCAAATGATCTTAGCAAAGTAATTCTGTACACACTGGCATTTGATATGCTGAATGTAGTTGAGCCGTCTGAGAAGTGGGTAAAGGGCGCTGAGTCCTTAAATAATCTTGCAGAGGTAACAGAGCGCATCAAGGCAAAGTATGCAGATTTTGGTTCACAGTGGGGCAAGGATTACAAGCGTGAGACTGTAATTTACACAATGGGAAGCGGAGCAAACTATGGCGAGATGTATTCTCTTGCAATCTGCCTGTTTATGGAAATGCAGTGGATTCATTCTAATTGCATCCATTCAGGAGAGTATTTCCATGGACCATTTGAGGTAACAGACTTTGATGTACCGTTTGTACTTGTTAAGGGTATTGGAGCAACTAGAGAATTGGATGAAAGAGCTTACAATTTCTGCAGCAAGTTTTCACAGAAGCTGGCAGTAATTGATGAAGCAGAGTTTGATTTAACTGGAATTGAGCCAGGTGTACAGGAGTATGTAGCACCGCTGTTAGCTGGCACAGTTGTACGTGAGATGATTGATTCTCTTGCACATGAAAGAGGACATGCTCTTTCAGTCCGCAGATATATGTGGCAGATGGAGTATTAATAAGTAAGGTCTCCTGCTTTTACTGCATGAAGCAGGAAAGCAGGAGACTGTTTTTATTATAGTTCACGCAGTTTTGCAAAAGAGCGTCTCGTGAACAGCAATATTTTTAACAGACAGGAGGACGCATAAATGAAGCTGATTGCAGTTGGTGATAATGTAACAGACTGTTATCTTGATGAAGGCATTTATTATCCGGGAGGAAATGCAGTTAATGTTGCAGTGGATTGTAAAAGAGACGGCGCCGAGAAGGTAAATTATATTGGCGTGTTTGGAAATGACGATAGGGCAGATTATATTAGAGCATGCATGGAAGAGGAAGGTGTAACATGCGAGCGCTCAAGAAAGGTATTTGCACCGACCTGCCAGCCGGGTGTAAAGATAAATGAGGAAGGCGACCGAATCTTTGTCGGAGGAATACGCGATACCTGCCAGCATTTGTTTTCAATCAGACTTCAAAGAGAGGATCTGGAAGTGATCAAGGAGTATGATATTTGTCATACGAGCTGCTATTCTAATTTGGAATATGAGCTTGAAACCTTAAGTCGCGTATGCAAGGTTTCATTTGACTTTTCAGATGAGCATGATGACGATTATATGAAGCGAGTTTGCCCATTTGTCACTTATGCATTTTTCTCTGGCTCCGATATGTCTGAGGAAGAAATCCATGCGCTTGCTAAAAAGGCAGCAGGATATGGAACAAAGATCATTGGCATCACACGTGGATCAAAAGGTTCTGTATTTTATGACGGAACAGAGTTTTACACACAGGGAATTTGCAAGGTAGATGTAGTAGATGCAATGGGCGCAGGCGATGCCTTTATCGCAGCATTTTTACGTCACTATGCAGACAATAAAGATATGAAGGAAGCGCTTAGCTATGCAGCAGAGCGCGCAGCGTATGCATGTACCTACGCGGGTGGATTTGGTCATCCGCACAAAGCATGAGAAGGAGGAAGACTATGAACAGACGAGTAATGGCAGTAACAGCAGCGGCAGTAATGAGTATGTCCAGTTTTGCAGTACCGGCAATGGCAGATGAGGAAGAAGCTGTTTCCATTCAGATTAGTGCTCCTATAATGTCAATGGATCCATTGATTGGCGGAGATTCAACTAATGTTGCAGTAATCTCCAATACAATGGAAGGATTGTTCGTGGTAGACGCAGATGGACAGATTCAGAATGGTCTGTGTGATTCCTATGAGGTATCTGATGATCAGAAGACATATACTTTCCATATTCGTGACAATGCAAAGTGGAGTGATGGTACACCAGTAACAGCACAGGATTTTGAGTATGCTTGGAAGAGAAATGCGACTGCTCAGGGGGATTACAGCAAATTTACATATCAGATTGAGATGGCTGCTATTAAAAACTATGAAGCAGTTACATCAGGTGAGGCAGATGCTGATGAGCTCGGAGTTACTGCAGTTGATGATAATACATTACAGGTCGAACTGGAATATCCAGTCCCATTTTTCTTAAATCTTTTGACCTTCTCTCCTTGGGCACCTGTAAAAGAGAGCAAGTTAACTGAAGAGGGCGACCAGTTTGGTGTAGATAAGGACAGTGTTTTATATTGTGGTGCTTATACACTTGATCAGTGGGACGTTGGTGGAAATACTATTGTACTTAAGAAGAATCCTGATTACTGGGATGCAGAAAATGTAGATGTAGATGAGATCGATCTTGTTGTTATTAGTGATACGCAGCAGGCTGTTATGGCTTACCAGAATGGAGATGTTGATAATGTGACATTGACAGGTGATATGGTCAGCATGTATCAGGATGATCCGGAATTTTCAAATGTGTTAGGATCCTTCAATTATTATCTGATGGTTAATACCACGAAGGATGGCTATGACAATAAGGATCTGCGTCAGGCAATTGCATATGCAATCGACAGAGAGAGCCTGTGTACAAATGTGTTAAATGACGGTTCTACTCCAGCTTATAACATGGTTATGAAAGGCCTGGTAAGCAATGCAGACGGCGAAGATTTTGTAGATGCAAGCGGTCAGTACTTCCAGTATGATACTGAAAAGGCAAAGGAGCTGTGGGCTAAGGCACAGGAAGAAACAGACTTAAGAGAGATCAATATCATTTATGATGAGGAGAAGGATTTTGCAGCCAATACAGCAGCCTTCATTCAGTCGCAGCTTGAGAGTACACTGGACGGTTTAACTGTGAACATCAGCAGCACACCAAAGAAAAACAGAATTCAGCTGGCACAGGATCATGATTATGATATCGAGCTGTGGGCTTGGGGTCCAGATTATGCAGATCCGACCGCAATCTTAGCAATGTTTGAATCTGATCATCCGTCAAACTATTCTCTGTGGTCAAGTGATGAGTTTGACAAGCTGTACAACGAAGCAAACACTACACTGGCAGGAGATGAGACTGCACGCTGGGATAACCTGATCAAGTGCAACGATATCTGCACCGAGAATGCAGGCTGCATTCCGCTGTTCCAGACTGGTTCTGCAACACTTACAAAGTCTAACGTAACTGGAATTACAGAGCATAATACTGGTGTTCCATGCTACTACAAGTTTGTAGAGAAGGATTGATATAAAATAAAAAAAGTGCAATCGTATCTGCACACAAAGAGGATGTGCCCGGGCGAAGCAGCTTTGGACATATCCTCTTTTTAAAAAGTTACTGTTTACAGACTTTGCAAACGGTAGCAAAAAGTCTTTGACAGGAGGAAAATCCGAATGAAAAAATTTGTATTAAAGCGAACCTGCATCGCATTGCTGACAGTCTTCCTGATCTTGCTGCTTTTGTTTCTGATGCTTGATTTTATGCCGGGTTCGCCGTTTAATAATGAAGAAAAAATGAGCGCAGAGCAGATCGCGGATCTGTATCACAAATATGGACTAGATCAGCCAATTATCAATAGATTTTTCTTGTATCTGAAAAATATGCTTCACGGTGATTTTGGTATTTCTTACAGCCTTCAGGTAAACATGAAGATCAGTGAAATGATTGGACCAAAGATTTTAGTCACAATTCGTCTTGGTCTTCAGGCAGCACTTGTAGGAACTGTGATTGGTGCACTGCTTGGAATCATCGCTGCGCTTCGTAAAAATACATGGGTCGATACCGTTACCACTATTATTTCAGTTCTTGGTGTCAGCCTTCCATCTTTTGTATTTGCGCTTTTACTTTCCTACTTCTTTGGATTTAAGTTTAAGCTGTTTCCGTTTATTTATAATACAAAAAATGAATTTCAGTCGTCGATTCTTCCAACCATTTCACTTTCTATGTTTACTATTGCAAGTGTAGCGAGATATACAAGATCAGAAATGGTAGATATTTTAAATTCGGATTATTATCTTCTGTCAGATTCAAAGGGACTTCCGAAGGCAAAGCTGATAGTTCATCATGCTATTCGAAATGCGATGATCAGCGTTATTACAGTATTGGCTCCATTGATCGTAAATTTAATGACGGGAAGTCTTGTAGTAGAGAAAGCATTTAGTATTCCGGGACTAGGAAGTCTTTATGTAAGTGCGATCCAGTCAAATGACTTTAATGTTGTGCTTGCGATCAGCTTTATTTACAGTTTAATGTTTATCTTCACTATGCTTCTGGTTGATATACTCTATGGTGTGATTGATCCTAGAATACGACTGGCGAAAGGAGAATGAGTATGAATCGATTTGAATTCAATACAGGAGACCACAAGGAGGAAGAAGAGAAGGTTCTTGTTGGTCGTTCCTATGGAAAAGAGGTTTTGTACCGCTTTCGTAAAAACAAGGGTGCATGGATCAGCTTTTTTATTATCATTCTTCTAATTGTGATTGCGCTTGCAGCACCGGCTGTCAGTTCGTACTCTTACAAAGAAGTGCATTCTGAATATAGCAATCTGCCGCCAAGGATTCCGGGACTGGAAAAGCTTGGAATTTTTGATGGTGTAAGCCATGGCCAGAACATGTATGAGGCAAAAAATTGTACTGATAAATATTTCTTTTTTGGAACAGATAATTTAGGAAGAGATATCTGGACAAGAGTATGGGAAGGTACCAGAATTTCTCTTCTCATTGCAGCACTGGCTGTTATCATTGATGTGTGCATTGGTGTGATTTATGGTCTTGTTTCTGGTTATTTTGGCGGAAAAGTAGATATGGTCATGCAGCGTATCACGGAGATCTTAAGCAGTCTTCCGACACTGGTTGTGGTAACGTTAATGCTTGTTGTTATGAAGCCGGGTCTTGGAAGTATTATAATTGCGCTTATGCTTACAGGATGGATTAACATGAGCCGTATTGTGCGCGCACAGGTGCTTAAATTAAAGGATCAGGAATTTGTGCTTGCAGCAAGAACGCTTGGCGTTAGCAATCGTGATATTTTGTTTAAGGAGATTTTGCCAAATTCGCTTGGTCAGATTATTATTACTTTTATGTTTTCCATACCAAATGCGATTTTCTTGGAGGCATTTTTAGCATTTGTCGGTCTTGGTGTTCCGGCGCCGATGGCCTCTCTTGGTTCTCTGATAAATGATGGATATAAATCAGCAATGACTTACCCTCATATGGTAGCAGCGCCTGTCATTGTCTTGGGTGTTTTAATGCTTGGCTTTAATTTATTTGCAGATGGACTCAGGGATGCCATTGATCCGCAGCTTAAACAGATGTAACAGGAGGTAAACGAGATGGAAAAAAGAGAACCGGTATTAAGTATGAGAGATCTGGCAGTTTCCTTTCAGGCTTCCTTTGGCAAGATTCGTGCAGTGCGTGGTGTGAATATGGATGTATATCCTGGAGAAACTGTTGCCATTGTAGGAGAATCTGGAAGTGGAAAATCTGTTTCTGTAAAGACAATTATGGGAATTACAGCGCCAAATGCAGTCATTGAAAGCGGAACAATTAAGTTTCGCTTTAAGGAAAATGGAAAGGAGCAGGTTGTTGATCTGCTGAAGCTTTCAAAAAAAGAAATGCAACATAGAATCAAGGGAAAGCGTATTGCAATGGTTTTTCAGGATCCTATGACTTCACTTGACCCGACGATGACAATTGGCAGGCAGCTGACAGAGGGCATGCGTTATCACCTTCATTTATCACAGGCAGATGCAGATAAGCGTGCAGAAGAGCTGCTTGAAATGGTAGGAATTGAGTCACCAAAAGAGCGAATGAAGAATTATCCTCATCAGCTTTCAGGCGGAATGCGTCAGCGTGTTGTAATTGCAATTGCGCTGTCATGTAATCCAGATCTTTTAATCTGTGATGAGCCGACAACGGCACTTGATGTTACGATTCAGGCAAGAATTTTGCAATTGATTTTGAATTTGCAGAAGAAACTTGGAATTGCAGTTATTTTTATCACACATAACCTTGGTGTAGTTGCAAAGATCGCCGATTATGTGAATGTTATGTATGCTGGAAAAGTAGTAGAGACAGGAAAGGCAGAGGATATCTTTTTCGATCCGCGTCATCCTTATACATGGGGACTTCTTTCAAGTATGCCAGATTTGACAGGAGATAAAAAGGAGCGTTTGTATACGATTCCGGGCAATCCGCCAAATTTGGCAAATGAAGTAAAGGGTGATGCATTTGCTGTGCGAAATCCATATGCACTTAATATTGATTTTGAGGAAGAACCTCCAATGTTTGAGATCAATGAGCATCATCAGGCTGCTACGTGGCTTCTTCATCCAGATGCACCAAAGGTAGAAATGCCGCAGACTTTAAAAAAGAGAATTGAGCAGCTTCGCAGAGAGGAAAAGCGATATGCAGAAACGGAGGGAGCTTATGGCACAGACGAATGAACCACTGCTTAGCGTGAAAGGTTTAAAACAATATTTTCCGGTAAGCAAAAAATTTACGGTGCGTGCTGTGGATAATATATCCTTCGATATTTATCCGGGAGAAACCTATGGATTAGTAGGTGAGTCTGGAAGTGGAAAGTCAACAACAGGCCGTTCTATTATTCGACTGTATGATCCGACAGAAGGCACGATTCTTTTTAATGGTGAGGATATCAGCAAGAAGCTGACGGCAAAACAGGAAAAAATGCTTCGTTCTGATATGCAGATGGTCTTTCAGGATCCTATGGCTTCATTAAATCCGCATAAAAAGATTTTAGATACTATTGCGATGGGTCTCGATGCTCATCATCCTCATATGGACCAAAATGAGCGCGTAGAGCGCGTGTCCAAAATGATGGAGATGGTAGGTTTAAATCCAGCCTACATGAACCGCTATCCTAATCAGTTTTCTGGTGGACAGCGTCAGCGAATCGGACTGGGAAGAGCATTAATCATGAATCCAAAGTTAGTAATCGCAGATGAGGCAATAAGTGCACTTGATGTTTCAATTCAGGCACAGGTAGTCAATTTGATGAAGGATATTCAAAAAGAGACAAATGTTGCATATCTGTTTATTGCACATGATCTTTCGATGGTTCGTTATATTTCAGACCGAGTAGGTGTTATGCATAAGGGTCATCTGGTAGAAACTGGATTGACAGAGGAAATCTTTGAACATCCGGTTCATCCGTATACAAAATCACTTTTGTCAGCAATTCCAATTGCAGATCCGGTGATTGAAAGAAACAGAGAGCCGATGGTATATCAATATGAGAAGAGTGGCGTAAAATATAATGATTGTGTTATGGTAAATGTTTCTGAAACACATCAGGTTTTAATGGAAAAGAAAATATAAGCAGCAGACCGTCTGAGGACAACTAGTCTTTCAGGCGGTTTTTTTATCTTAAATAAGTCTTAAGAAAAAGTAAAAACTAGTTCGTTGACGTATGTACTGCTAAGTGGTAGGATGGTAAAGGCAGAGCCAACAGGGACAGACAAAAGATAGCGTCCCTGTCCCTAAAAAACGAGGTTATATATTTATGAAAGAACTCAAAAAAGAAGATCTCCAGATCACAGAACTGATCCATCATTTTGTGCGAGAGCATGTGGAGGCTGGAGATATATGTATTGATGCGACTGCAGGCTGCGGAAATGATACGCTGTTTTTATGTGAGCTAACCGGGGCTAGAGGTGAGGTTATGGCATTTGATATTCAGCCGCAGGCTCTTGAAAAGACGGCAACGCTTCTTGCTGAGCATGAGTGTATGGCAGAGCTTGTGCTTGACTCCCATTCAAACATGGCTGACTATATGGCTGAAGGAAGTGCTGCATGCATCATGTTTAATTTTGGTTATCTGCCAGGTGCAGATCATAAGATTGAAACAAAGGCACAGACAAGTATTGCGGCGATTAAGGCCGGACTTTCTATTTTACGAAAGGGCGGCATCATGACACTTTGCCTATATGATGGAAGCGATGTCCAGAGAGAGGAAAAGGAAGCTATTTTAAAAATGTTAAAGGAGCTAGACTCAAAGACATATCTTGTTATAACAAGCTGCTACTATAATCGCCCAAATCATCCGCCTATGCCTGTATTTATCCAGAAATTAGAAGGAAAAGACAGCAGTTGCATTTATGGTTTTGGATTGGTATAATATGAATATTCAAAGTTTGTTTGGAAAAATGAGAAAAGAGGTATAAAGAAATGAACTATAAAAAGCGCAGAGATGAAGTATTATCAAAGATGGAGAAAAATTCTGTTCTGGTTATTTACTCAGGAGTGAGACATCATGTGAGTGCAGATGAGTATGCACCATTTGAGGCAAACAGAAACTTCTTTTATCTTACAGGCATTCGCCGCGAGAATATGATGTTAATTTTGGATAATGCGACAGAGGAGCCGACAGAGACGCTTCTTATTGAGGAGGCTGATCCAGACCGCGAGCGTTGGATGGGAAAGAAGATGACCGTCAGCGAGGCAAAGGAGCAGGCACAGATCGAGAAGGTTGGATTTATTGATACCGAGAAGAGTGTGCTTAATCGTATGATGACAAGAGAGGATGTCTATACCGTATATTTTGATACTTACCGTCATGATATAGATGATCTTGAGGATTACAACATGATGAAGGCACGCGAGTTTGCACAGAAGTATCCTGGTGTGCGCGTAAAGGATTGCGCTCCGATCATCGCTGAGATGAGAATGCAGAAGGATGAGGATGAGGTTTCCTTGATCCGTGAGGCAATCAAGCTGACCGACAAGGGTCTGAAGAATTTGATGACAAATCTGACCCCTGGCCAGATGGAGTATCAGGCACAGGCAGACTTCGAGTATAGCATCAAGAGAAATGGTGCAGACGACGTTGCATTCCATACTATCGCAGGAAGCGGTATCAATGGAACTATGCTTCATTATGTAACAAATGAATGCGAGTGCAAGGATAATACATTGCTTCTTCTTGATCTGGGTGCTAAGTATAAGGGCTACTGCGCTGATATCACCAGAACCTATCCTGTAAACGGTAAATTTACTGATAAGCAGCGTATGGTTTATGAGGTTGTGTTGGCTGCAAACCGCGCTGTTGCAAAGACAGCAAAGCCAGGTATGACACTTCGCGAGTTAAACGATGTGTGCAAAAAGGTTCTTGCAGAGGGCTGCATTCGTATGGGTCTGATCGAGAAGGAAGACGAGATCGGAAAGTACTACATGCACGGTGTATCCCATCATCTTGGAATCGATGTTCATGATGTAAGTGTTGCCTCAAACAGCAAGCTTCGTCCAGGTGCTGTCATTTCCGATGAGCCAGGTCTGTACATTGATGAATGGGAGATCGGAATCCGTGTAGAAGATGACCTTTTGATCACAGAAGACGGATGCGAGTGCCTGTCAGAGGACGTAATGCGCACCCCGGACGAAATCGAAGCATTCATGGCAGAGGCGCACAAGTAATAACTTCTTGTTGCGAATGGTCCTAATTTTTGATAGAATGAAATTATTCATATCCAAGGAGGCGCCAAAAGGTGAAAAAGTATAAGAAAATATTGATAGACGCTATCCTGTTTTTTGTAATTATAGGATTGACACTGTATGGTGTTTTCCATGGGGAGGATCTTTCAGGACTTAAAGATGCAATTAAAGAAAGTAATATCCTGTGGCTAATTCCAGCAGTCCCGCTTGTGTTATTTTTTATCGCTGGCGAGAGTATTGTCATATGGCATATGCTGGATTGCTACGGGATTTATGTAAAGGAACGGCTTTGTTTTCTTTTTTCAGCAGTAGGATTTTTCTTTAGCTGCGTCACACCGTCAGCGACGGGTGGACAGCCGATGCAGATTTACTTTATGAAAAAGGAAGACATTCCTGTTCCGATAGCAACGGTTATTTTGCTTGTTGTCACGATTACGTATAAGTTTGTACTTGTCGTTGTGGGCATAGGTTTGTGGCTGTTTGCAGGGGGATTTTTAGCAGAGTATGTGGCAGAAGCGAGATGGGTCTTTTATCTGGGCATTTTGTTGAATGTCGGCTGTGTGATACTTATGTGCGTAGTCGTATTTCATCCGTCATTTGCCAAAAAGACATTAATACTCGGAGCAAAGCTTCTGGAACGGATACACATTTTAAAACATAAAGAAGAACGCTTAGATAAAATAGAGCGCTCCATGAATCATTATCATGAGGCAGCCGAGTTTATGAGCAGTCATTGGGGGATGATTGCAAGAGTTTTTGTAATCACGGTTGTACAGCGATTTGCAATGTTTGCTGTAACATATTTTGTTTATCGCGCGTTTTCTTTAAACAGTATGAATTTTTTTGAGGTCATGTTTTTACAGGCTGTTATATCGGTGTCAGTTGATATGCTTCCGCTGCCAGGTGGAATGGGTATCAGTGAGGGATTGTTTATGGTGATCTTTAAAAAAGTATTTGGGGAGGCACTTTTGATTCCGGGACTGATTTTAAGCCGTGGACTTGGCTATTACAGTGAGCTGTTTTTATCAGCAATATTTACGCTTGTAGCTGTGGTAGTATTTCAGGTGCGTGAACACAAAAAAAGTAAAGTAAAATAAGAAAATCCGGACTCAGATATGCGCTTATGTTAATGGCAGTTCACAGGATGGATTATGAGGGATACAATGATAGGATTTTATGATTATACAGTAATATTGACATACATAAGCTTGGCATCATCAATCTTGGGAATGATTAGTGCCTGCTATACAAGAATAGGCTGGGCAATCTTTTTTCTGGGTATGTCTGGTCTTCTTGATACATTTGATGGCAAGGTAGCCAGAACAAAGAAAAACAGAACAGAGGATCAGAAGCGCTTTGGCATTCAGATAGACTCGCTTTGTGATATTGTCTGCTTTGGCGTCTGCCCTGTAATTATCTGTTGGTTTTCAGGAATGCAGACACCGTGGGAAGTTGCAATTTTGATTTTTTATTGTCTGGCGGGATTGATTCGTCTGGCATATTATAATGTAATGGAAGAGAAGCGTCAGCAGGAGACTGATGAAAAGAGAAAGTATTATCAGGGTCTTCCGATCACTTCTATTGCAGTCATTTTACCATTTTTGTATGCAATCTCAAATCTGTGTCAGGATAATTTTGAGATCGTGCTGAGTCTTGCGATGCTGCTTACCGGTCTTTTATTTGTACTTAATTTTAAATTTCCAAAGCCGAACAACAAACAGCTTACTGTGCTGATCATTGTTGTGGCAGCAGTTGTTCTGTACCTTCTGTTTTGCTTTAACTGGAAGGAATATTATGGCTGGAATTTATCTGATCTAATGTTCTGGAAACACAAAAAAGGATAAGACAAATTATGAAAGAAAAAACAAGCAGACTTTTAACATTTTTATATACAACATCAGTTGGAAATAGGCTTCTTCGTATTCTTGTCAGTCCGGCCGTATCGAAGGCGGCAGGATGTGTGATGAACAGCAGATTATCTTTACTTGCTGTTTCTGGCTTTATAAAGTCACAAAATATTGATGTGTCAGAGTTTGAAAAAACAAGTTTTTCTTCCTATAATGATTTCTTTACAAGAAAGCTAAAACCAGATGCAAGATTACTGGCGCAGGGAGATGATATACTTATCAGTCCATGTGATGCAAAGCTTACGATTTTTCCAATCACGAATGATTCACGCTTTTTGATCAAACAAGGTCAGTATACAGTACAGAGTCTGCTTCGTGATGAAAAACTGGCAAAACAGTTTGAAGGCGGTATTTTGTGGCAGCTTCGCTTAAGTGTAGATGATTATCACCGCTATATTTATCCAGTGAGCGGCAGACGTTCTCATGAGCGCACAATTAATGGTGTTTTCCATACGGTGCAGCCGATTGCGCTTGAACATTGCCCAGTATATAAGGAAAACACCAGAAAGTATTGTATTATTAAGACGAAGGAATTTGGCACGATTTTAATGATGGAAGTCGGTGCAATGATGGTTGGACGAATTACCAACCATGAAGCAGAGCCAGGTTATGTGACTCGCGGCGAGGAAAAAGGATATTTTGAATTTGGCGGCTCTACCATTATACTTCTGACGCAAAAAGGTGCTGTTCTTCCAAGAAAGAATATTTTGTACCGAAGCGCCAGGGGAGAAGAAACGCGTATAAGACAGGGAGAAAAGATAGGAAAAGTTAATAATAATCAGCGATGATTTTTTACAGCGGCAGCTTAAGGATGATAGTACTTCCTTCGCTGTCGCTTTCGCTTACATAAACTGTTCCATTATGAAGCTGTGCAATTTCGGCAACTAGTGCAAGTCCAAGACCGGCACCGCCCATTGTGCGGCTTCTTGATTTATCAACACAGAAAAAAGGTGTAAAGATTTTTTCTTGATTTTCAGGAGCAATGCCAATTCCTGTATCCTTGATGCTAATTAAAGCAAATCCATTTTCATCTTTTATATTAATGTGCACACTTCCATCGGGATGATTGTACTTGATTGCATTTTCAACAAGATTAAAAACAGCACGGTAGAGAAGAAGATAGCTTCCAGTGACGATACAGTCTGTTTCAGATTGGGAAAGCTTAATCTGCTTTTGATCAGCAATTGGTGCAAGATCACAGAGAACTTCATCAGCGAGTGCTGCAAGGCTTATTGTATCAGAGCGTTTTACACGCTGCATTCCAGTCATATCAAGCAAAATCGAAGCTAAATGGCTAAGACGGTTTGTCTGCTCAAGAATCGTGGAAAAAAGTGTCTGGTATTCTGAAACGGAAGGTTCTTTCTTTTTGGAAAATACTTCAAGATTTGTCTGCATTACAGCAAGCGGAGTTCGAAGCTCATGGGCTGCGTTGGCAGAAAACTGCTTTTGAACGTCAAATGCGTTATTCAAACGGACAAGCATCTGATTAAAGGCTTCTGTCAGCTTAGAAATTTCATCATGGCTTTCTGGAACATCAATGGAAACAGAAAGATTCTGTGCCTGAATATCAGAAATTTTTTTACTGAGGCTGCGAAGCGGAGCAAGGCTTTTACGTGTAAGAAACCAAGTTGACAGACTGCTTATTAAAATAACAACAATGGTTACAGCAAGACTTTTGATCATGAAAAGCTGCTTTGTCTGGGCAAGCTGATCATTAATTTGCGGAAACAGCATAGATGGATCAACCTGAAATGTGATAGGGGAAGAGTCATTCTGATCAATATGGATCACGTAATCGTGCAGATCATCCATTCCAGAGACGGCAGAATGACTTATAAAAAAATACATAAAAATGCAGGCAACTGTGACAAGAAGTGTTGTCAGCGCAGTAAGACGCCATTGAAGCGTCATTTTTGCAAAGAAGGAGCGCAGAGGCGCTTTTTTTTGTGTGTGAGTCATAAGAATCCTTTCCTTATTTAAATGTTTAATCATTACAGCAGTCTGCGTTAAGCAGATATCCTTCGCCTATCTTATTTTGAATAGGATCGTATCCAAGAGCTGCGCGAAGCTTCTTTCTAAGCGATGAGATATGAACACGGATGGAATTACTGAAGCTGTTGACACTTCCGTCCCAGATATGCTCAATCAATTCTTCAGGACTGATTACCCGATCTGGATGAAGAAGAAAATATTCTAACAGGCTGCTTTCTTTTCGCGTTAGGGAAAGTGGCATATGATCAATCTGGGCAAGTCTTGTTTTTGTGTCAAATGATATGCGGCCGCAAGTCAGGCAGATATTTTCCTGAATAAATTTGCGCCGTGTGAGGCTTCGTATTCTAGCCTCAAGCTCTTCAAAATGGAAAGGTTTTGTAAGATAATCATTTGCACCAAGATCAAGTCCCTCCACCTTATCCTGAATTTGAGTTCTGGCAGAAAGGATGATAACTGGTGTGGATGAGTTTTCTGCGCGAAGCTGCTGTAAAATGGAAAGACCGTCCATTCCTGGAAGATTAAGGTCAAGCAAAACAAGATCGAATGGTTCTGTCAGACAAAGATCAAGTCCTTCATTTCCGTCCATGCAGGTGTCTACCTCGTAGCCGTCAAGGCGAAGTCCTTCAGCGATAGAGCTGCAAAGCTGTGCCTCATCTTCGATTACTAAAATATGCATATCTTTATTCCCCTTTCAATAATAGTTATTTTTTTAAAGTATACCATACGAAGAATAAAATAGTTGTTAAAAAATAAAATTTCTTAACACTGATTTTATACGTCATGTGTTATAATCACCTCAGATCAAAACAAAGAAAGGAAGGATCATAAGAAATGAGAAGAAATAGATTACATATTGGAGTATTAGTAAAGGCATATTTGGCAGCAGGTGTGATTGGAGTATCATCATTGGGGGCATTCGCAGCACCTGTATTTGCAGCAAAGAATGACAGCAGCAAGGAGACAACGACTGGAGAAGCAGTTCCGGCAGGCGAGGCAGTTCCGGCAGGCGAGGCAGTTCCAGCAGGCGAGGCAGTTCCGGCAGGTGAGGCAGTTTCCTCCGACATGATTTCTGGAACATTTACACCATCTGAGATTTCATGGAAGGTTCAGGATTCTTATGAGTTTCCATTTATGGGTCTGAATTTTACATTAACAGATAAACTGTTAAAGCAGATGGAAGACAAAAAGGTTGCAATGCTGACAGATGAGAACTGGAATGAGGAAGGCAATGCAATTTCTTATGCATTCTTTAGTTGGTATACAATGACAGAAGAGCAGAGTGATGCTGTGATCGAAAAAATGGGAACTGGATACGATGACTGGGTAAAGAGTCTTGGAAAGATTGGAACACTTGGTGTGTACAGCACAGATGTGACAGATCAGTTAGATGAGTTGACTGGCTGCACAGAGCACACAAAGCTTGGCGAGAGCAGCGATGGAAAATATGAGTACTATTTAAGCATTAGCAAGGATGCAGATAAGAAGCTGAAAAAGGAATTAGAAAAGACAAAGACAGAGCTGACTGACATGGCAGAATTTCAGCAGATGTCCGCATTCGATCAGCCGGTAGATATGGTGCAGCAGGATGGTGATAATGTTGGAAAGTTTGAGATGACAGGTATTGATAAGAAAACTTACACTGAGGATATGTTTAGCGAGTATGATCTTACACTGGTAAATGTATTCACAACATGGTGCTCTCCATGTGTTAATGAGATTCCAGAGCTTGAGAAACTGTATCAGGAGCTTAAAGATCATGGCGTTGGTGTAACAGGTGTTGTATTAGATACAACAGACAGCGAAGGCAATCAGGATGAGCAGGCTATCAAAAAGGCAGAGCTTCTTCAGGAAAAGACAAAGGCTACCTATCCATTCCTGATTCCTGATAAGAATATGATGAATGGACGTCTTCAGGGCATCTCTGCATTCCCGGAAACCTTCTTTGTAGATAAAAATGGAAACATTGTAGGTGAAACATATTCTGGAAGCCATACACTTGAAGAGTGGAAGGAAATTGTGGAAAAAGAGTTAAGCGCAATCAAGGAAAATAATTGATATGAAAATAATGCAAAATAAAATGGTGTCTAGGGCGAATGCAGCCCTGGACTCCAAATGGACAGGACTTTGTCTGGCAGTGGTCGGACTGTTGATGATGGCGTTTGGTATTTTTCGCGGTGAGATGGCAGTTGTATTTACTAAGGCGATTAATATTTGTATGGAGTGTATAGGAATTGGATAAGAAAATGGCTCAGGAAAAAACAAGTAAGAAAAAAACAAATAAAGTAAGTGATGCAAAGCGCCATGGCATTCAGGCAGTGTGGGCATTTTTGACAAACAGCCATGTATCAGGCTTTGTAACAGGAAAAATTTACACTGGAAAATTAAAAAATGTCTGCGTACCTGGACTCAACTGCTATTCCTGTCCAGGAGCTGTCGGAGCCTGTCCAATAGGTTCTTTGCAGGCTGTTGTGGGCAGCTGGAATTTTAAGATGGCTTATTATGTTGTTGGTTTTTTGATTTTTATTGGAGCCATTTTTGGAAGACTGATCTGTGGCTTTTTATGTCCATTTGGACTAATACAGGATCTGTTAAATAAAATTCCTTTTCCGAAAAAAATTCGTACCTTTAAGGGAGATAAGTTGCTTCGCAAGCTGAAATATGTAATATTTGCTGTGTTTGTTATTTTGCTTCCTATGTTTTTAGTGGACATTATGGGACAGGGCTCACCATATTTTTGCAAGCTTATATGTCCAGCTGGAACGCTTGAGGGCGGTATACCGCTTGCACTGTTAAATAAATCAATGCGCAGTGCACTTGGTGTTCTGTATGTTTGGAAGAATGCGATTTTGGTTGTAACAATCATTCTCTCAATTATAATTTACAGACCATTCTGCAAATATATTTGTCCGCTTGGAGCATTTTATTCCGTTTTCAACAAAGTATCGTTTTTCAAATATCGTGTCAACAAAGAAAAATGTGTTGGCTGTGGAAAATGCGCAAAGGTTTGTCGTATGCAGGTAGATCCTGTTGTAAACGCAAACAGCCTAGAGTGCATTCGCTGCGGACGCTGTAAGCAGGCTTGTCCAACAGGAGCCATTAGTTGTGGTGTAAGTAGGGAAAAAAATAATATATAAAATTAGAATAACTTTACATCTGGCAAGGCGAAAAAAGCCTTGCCTTTTTTTGTGAAAAAGCGTAAAGTGAACCTTGTAACATTGAGAATGAATCTGGTGCTAGAAAAAATTTGACGAGAGAAAAAGGAGAGAAAAAGCGATGAAGATTCCATTTGACGTGAAGATGTTAACAAGTGGGGCATCCCTTTTAGAGCAGGAGAAAGACAGTGCTTTATTGAAGCTGTCAAAGGATGGAGCGGGTATTGTGCTGCCGTGGGATGTAATGAAAAATGAGCGCTACTTTATGTTTAAGATTGAGACACTTGAGGAACATTGTGATGCTTTCAATGTGTATGTGTATGGCAAGGATGATGAGCCAACGATGACGATTCGTTTTGGCATTCTTCCGCAGATTACAACACAGATTTGTTTGGATAAGGAGTGGTTTAAAGCAGGTGTGCTGTTTCCAGAGGCACTTCCGGGGGAGCTTAAGATTGTCTGCCATGGTGGACGAATTGTGCCAGAAGAAATTACACGTATTGAGATGAAGACTATTCCAGTATTTCATGATATTACCGTGCGTATCAGCAACATGGCATTAACGGATACATACCCAGAAGATGTTAAGCTTTTGAATGTTAAGCTTGTCGATAGTCTTGGACAGAATAGGCGAAAGGAATGGTCAGGCAAGACAAAGGATATTGAGTCGTTAAAGAGCATTCTTGAAAAACAAGTCAAAGACGGCGAAGAAGGCTATCCATTTGAAAATTGGTCAAAATGGGGCGGCTGGAAAAATAAAAAGCTGGCCAAGGGCACAGGCTTTTTTACAAAATATAAGGCAGATGGCAAGTGGTGGCTTGCAGATCCAGACGGTTATGCGTTTTTTAGTGCAGGACCAGACTGTGTGAATGTGCCAGTGGACTGTCGTGTTGATGGAATTGAAAAATGGCTGGACTGGCTGCCAGATGAGAAAGAACCGGCATATGCAGAAATGTTTTCACCAGACCGCGTATTTAAGGATAGAAAAAGAAATGCAAAGATGTTCTCCTATGCAGGTGCCAATTTATATCGTGTGTTTGGTGAAGACTGGTATCAGATATGGAAGAAGATGATGGCAGGACAGCTGATGCAGATGGGCATGAATACGCTTGGCAACTGGAGTGATCAGCGCCTTTTTGAAAATACACCGATACCATATGTAACTTCACTTCCAGAATTTCCGGAGACAAAAAAGAAAATTTTCCGTGATTTTCCAGATGTATTAAGTGATGAGTATAAAGAAAACGCGAAAAATAATGCAAAGGCACTAGCAGCAAGGAAGGACGATCAGATGATGATCGGTTATTTCCTTAGAAATGAGCCAAGCTGGGCATTTGTGGATAATTTGGTGCTGGCAGACGAGGTACTCTATAATCCGGAGCGCACAGTATGTAAGGAAAAGCTGATTGCGGCTTTAAAGGAAAAGTATCAGACTGTGGAGGCATTAAACACAGCATGGAACACAAAGTTTAATGACTTTGACGATCTGTATCAGCCGATTCGTGATGCATCAGCTAAATCTGAGGCTGCAAAAGAAGATCAGAAAACATTCTCAAAAGAGATGCTTCGCGCTTATGTTGAGATTCCGTCAAAAGCATGTCGAGAAGTCGATCCAAATCATATGATTCTTGGTATGAGATGGGCATGGATTTCCGATCCAGATCTTGCAACGGGATGGGAGAATTTTGATGTATTTTCCATTAACTGTTATGCGGTCGATCCAACAGAAGCAATCTCTCATGTGGTAGAGCTTGGTGTAGATCTGCCTGTTATGATTGGCGAATTTCATTTTGGAGCACTAGATACAGGCTTATCAGCAACAGGACTTGAGGGTGTACTGACACAAAAAGATCGTGGAAAAGCCTACCGCTATTATTGCGAGCGTGTAGCAGCTCATCCAAATGGTGTTGGCTGCCACTATTTCCAGTGTTATGATCAGTTTGTTCTTGGTCGTTTTGACGGAGAAAATTATAACATTGGTTTGTTTGACATTTGCTCACGTCCATATCAGGATATGGCGTCTTATGTAAAGCAGTGCAGCGAAGCTATGTATGAGATTGCGGATGGCACAAAGGTGCCTATAGATGAAAAGGCAGAAAGCATTCCGATGATTGCGTATTAATGTGTTATTTTTTCAATAGAAAGGAAATAGTATTATGAATAAATTGATGAAATCCGAATGGAGAGACCGCATCGGTCATTGGGTGCGCACACTCAAAGATGATTTTTATCAGCCACTTGGTGAGATTCAATGGGAGGCATTTCGCACAAATGAACAGCTCTCACTTGGTGAGGCAAAAAGAGAGCAGTTTGTTTCGGTAAAGCCAGGTTTTACTTGGGGAAATACATATGAATATTGTTGGATGAAGGGACATATTCAGCTAAGTGAGGAAGCTAATGGCAAACGTATTGTTATGAATTTGAAGCCAGATGGTGAGGCAACACTGTTTGTAAATGATAAGGCTTTTGGTACATACCGTGCGTCTTGGGTTAATGAGCCGCATCATTATATTGTAGACAATGTGTTAAGTCGCTGTGCAAAGGGAGACGAGCAGTTTGATATCATGATGGAGGTCTATGCTGGTCATTATTATCCAGAGGCACCGACAGGAGGATGTGCGACAGGTCCAGTGCTTCCGGGCTCCTATACAGACAAATTAGAAGAGGGAAAGAGACGTACATTAGGACGCTGCACTTACGGAATTTGGAATGAAGATGCTTACCAACTTTTTATGGATGTAGATACACTTGGACGTTTACTTGAAGTGCTTGACAAGACAAGTCTTAGAGCGGCAAAAATAGCAAAGGCATTGGAACAGTTTACACTGATTGTTGATTTTGAGCAGGAACGGGATGCCAGAATTGAGTCCTATAAAAAAGCGCGTGAAGCGTTAAAGCCAGTGCTAGAGGCCGAGAATGGTTCAACAATGCCAGTCTTTTATGCAGTGGGAAATGCTCATTTGGATCTGGCTTGGCTGTGGCCGATTGCGGAAACAGGTCGTAAAACCGCGCGTACATTTGCAGCACAGCTTCGTCTAATTGAGGAATATCCAGAATATAAATTTATTCAGAGCCAGCCAGCCGAGTATGAGATGTGCCGCAAACTGTATCCGGAACTTTTTGAGCGAATCAAGGCGGCTGTCAAAAAAGGACAGTGGATTGCAGAGGGTGCTATGTGGGTGGAACCTGACACGAATATGGCAAGTGGTGAGGCACTGATTCGCCAACTGCTGTATGGAAAGCAGTATTATAAGGAAGTATTTGATGTAGACAGTGAAGTGCTGTGGCTTCCAGATACGTTTGGATACACAGGGGCATTGCCACAGATTTTAAAGGGATGCAAGGTCAACTATCTGGTAACACAGAAGATCTTTTGGTCATATAACGAGGGTGAGCAGTTCCCATATCATTATTTTAACTGGGAAGGCATAGACGGAAGCCAGATTGTGTCATTTCTTCCGACAAGCTATACTTATAAGACTAATCCTAAGCAGCTTGACGAAGTGTGGAAAAACAGAAGTCAGCTTCAGGATCTGGATGCCTTTTTGCTGCCGTTTGGTTATGGTGATGGCGGCGGTGGTCCAACAAGAGACGATATTGAGTATGCAAGAAGAGAACAAAATCTGGAGGGCGCACCGAGAGTTGAGCTGTCTGATCCGAAGAGCTTTTTCAAAAAAATGGACGAAGCGGGCGGACCAGTCAATACTTATGTAGGTGAGCTGTATTTTAATGCACACAGAGGAACCTACACCTCTCAGGCAAAAGTAAAGCAAAATAATAGACGTGCTGAGTTTGCACTTCGCGAGATGGAGATGTGGGGAGCATTTGGTCTTTGTAAGGGAAATGTATATGACAGTGAGAAGGCTGATGCTCTCTGGAAGGAATTATTGTTAAATCAGTTTCACGATATTCTTCCAGGCTCCTCGATTGGAAGAGTTTACGAGGAAGCAAGGAAAGCTGTTGGCGGTGTAATTGAGACAGCAAATAAACAGGCAGATATATATATGAGTCAGCTTGTAACAAAAGAAAATGAAAATGATGTGACGCTCTTTAACTCATTTGGTTTTGAGAGAAAGACGGTGGTAGAGCTTCCAGAAGCATTTGCAGACGGTGCAAAAACTTTTGAAGGAGAGGAAGTTTTTGTTGAGAAGACACCGTTTGGCGTTAAGGCATGGGTAACAATCCCACCGTGCGGAGCTGTTACACTTGTTCCATACAAGAAGAAAAATGTGGAGCAAAAGGCTGTGTCAGCAGAAAAGACCACGGACGGCATTGTGCTTGAAAATTCACAGGTACGCGTCAAGATAAACAAAAAAGGCGAGGTGACAAGCTTTGTCCTAAAGGAATCAGGACGTGAGTTTGCAGCAGATGCCTTGAATTGTTTTCATTTTTATAAGGATGTACCACGCATGTTTGATGCATGGGATATCGACTCAAATTATAGGGAGCAGGAGCTTGAAGGAGCATTTGATGTGTGTACTGAGCTTGTGGCAGATGGAATAGAAGCAGTCATTAAAGTTACAGGAAAGATTGGAAATTCTTCATATACACAGTATATTCGTCTGGCAAAGGACAGCAGACGTCTCGAATTTGATACAACGATTGACTGGAAAGAGCTACATCGCCTGCTAAAGACTTCATTTCCAGTAGCGGTTTATGCAGAAAATGGAATCAATGAGATGCAGTTTGGCTATGTAATGCGCCCAACTCATCGTTCAAGAGAATACGAAAAAGATCGTTTTGAGGTATGCAATCACAGATATAGTGCGCTGTGCGATGCGTCTCACGGTGCAGCCGTATTAAATGACTGCAAGTATGGAATCAGCATGAATCAAAATGCGTTAGAACTAACTCTTCTTCGTGCAGCAGCAGCGCCAGAAATGCGTGCAGATAATCAGGTTCATCATTTTACATACGCGTTTACTGCTTGGGAAGGTGATTTTGTCGGATGTGATGTGGTAAAGCAGGGCTATGAACTAAATGAAAAGCCAAGACTGGTGCCGGGATGTGTGCCGACATTTAGCATGGCTTCTGTAAAGAGCGGCACAGTTGTCTTAGATACTATAAAGCCGGCATTAGACAGAAGCGGTGATTTGATACTTCGTCTGTATGAGTCTAAAAAGGCAGCGGGAAAAGCACAGATTTTGCTGAATGTTGATGCAAAGAAGGCTTGGCTTTGTGATATGCTGGAAAATAAAGAGCAGGAGATAGTAATAAAAGACGGCATGTTAGAGCTTGAGTTTGGTGCATTTCAGATTCAAACGATTCGTCTGTCGATTGAGGAAGCTATGGCATAAAAGAGTCTGCAAATGAAAAGACAGAAATCATTCCGATGATTGCGTATTAAATGCGTTTTTATGAGGTGGATAAAGGGGGCAGGAAACTGCCCCTTTTGCGTAATAAAAAACATTGTATAATTCTTATATCAAGCAACTGCATAAGTGTATCAGAAAGGAAACAGTGAATAAAATTATTGTGGAAGGAAGAGGCTGAGGAAAAATATGGTAGATGAATTTTTTTTAAAATCATTGATTCAAATTACGCATGGGGAAATTAGACTGATTGATAAAGAAAGAGACATTCGTAGAATAGGACAGACAAAGGAAGAAGAAGATCCATTTTTTACGGATGAAATTTTTTTTAATGATGTGCTTGAACGAAGACCAGAAGCATCAATTGACATTTTCTGGGAAGATGACGTTTATTATGCAAGGGTTCGCCGAAAAGGAATACAAGGCTGGATTCTTGCAGGACCAGTGCAGACAGTTGTTGGTGCAGCACCTGCACTTAAAATAGCTCAAAAGCATAAGATCGAAGCTGCATCGTATCGTCTTCCATATTGTGAATTAAAAACATTCTTGGAAGCAATGAAGTTACTTCTTTATGAGGAAACAGGTGAAAAAGTTTGTTTGAGTGAGTTGTATACAAAACAACAGCCTGAGCCAGAACAACAAAAATTTTTTGAAAAAAAACGCTGGATGGAAAAAGGCGGACATTTGCACAATCCTTATCAGCATGAGCAAAAGAAGCTTGGAAGTATTCGAGCTGGAAATTTAAAGCTATTGGAAGAATGTCAAGATGAGGTATGGCCAGGTGAAATTGGTCAACTCGCAGATAATCCGCTGCGTCAAGAGAAAAATCTTTCAATTGTTGTAATGTCCATTGCATGCAGAGCAGCAATTGATGGTGGTGTTGCACCTCAGAAGGCATTTTCAATGTCAGATGTGTTTATTAGTAACATTGAAAGAATGACTCAGGTATTGCCAATTCAGGCAGCAGTTGTTGAATATGAACGAGAATTTGCACGAGCTGTTGAACAGGTCAAGCATGATAGCGAGCATAATCGTTATGTGGAGCGGGCGAAGGAATATGTTGCAGAACATATAGATGAATCAATTAGAGTAGTACAAATTGGAGAAGCACTTGGAATTAATGAAAATTATCTGACAGGACTTTTTCATAAATACGAGGGAATTACGTTGCAGCACTATATACGAAAAGAAAAGGTTCGCCAAGCAAAAGAACTATTGTTATATTCATCGTATTCCTGCAGCGAAATTGCAGCTCTTCTATGTTTTTCCACGCAAAGTCATTTTTCGAGTGTTTTTAAGCGTGAGGTAGGAATGACACCTGCGAAGTATCGAGAATCAAAAATACAAAGAGGGTAAGATATTAAAAAACAGGAATTGGTAAAAAAAGTATATTTAGATAATAAAAAAAAGATGCTTATGTACAAAAGTGATATAGAATTAAGGAAATATCAGAATAATATAATAAAAATAGATAAAACAAAAGAATAAATATGAGATTTATGATAAAAAATAAGGAAAAATGATATAATGACAAAAAGGTATCTGCTATAATAAGGTCATTCAAAGTTTTCAGGAGAAGACGATTGTTAATAAACCATATGATAGCAGATATTTTTTATGCAGCAGCATAGGAAAGGCAAGGTGAAGAAAATGGATATAAAACATTCAAGAAAGAGTGGATTGACAGGACGACAGAAGAAACAGATTCGGTTAGTACTTTTGCTTCTGCCCTTCATGATTATGATAGGAATTTTTTCCTATGCACCGTTGTTTGGATGGAGTTATGCATTTGTAGAATTTACACCTGGTGTTTCAATTTTTAAATCGCAGTTTGTTGGACTGAAATATTTTAAAAAGATTTTCGAAAATTCCAAAGATTTTGTGACAGTAATGAGAAACACACTGAGTATTTCATTTTTGAACATTTGCTGTTCCGTGCTTCCAGCTATTTTTGCAATTGCAATTTCACAGCTTAAGAATAAGCGATATGCAAAACTTGTACAAACAGGAACTTCAATTCCAAACTTTATTTCTTGGGTGCTTGTGTATTCAATTGTGTTTATGCTTCTTTCATCAGAAGATAGCGCATTAAATATTATTCTTATGGGACTCGGTGTTATAAAGAAGCCACTTAATGTGCTGACAAATGAAAAACATGCGTGGGCAACACAGGTTGCTATCGGTGTATGGAAATCATTGGGCTACAATGCAATTATTTATTTGTCTGCGATCACCTCAATTGATCAAGAGTTATACCAAGCAGCAGAGGTGGATGGTGCTAATACATGGCAAAAAATTATTCATGTAACTGTTCCTGGTTTACTCTCTACATTTTTTGTTTTACTATTACTTGCAATTTCTAATATGATGTCAAATGGATTTGAGCAGTTCTGGCTGCTTGGAAATGGTATGACGTGGGATAAGCTGGAAGTATTTGATACATATGTATATCGTATGGGTATCAAAAATATGGAATACTCATTGGCAACTGCAATGGGCATTTTCAAATCTATTGTAAGTATTATCCTTTTGACATTTGCAAACTGGGCATCTAAAAAGCTGAGAGGCGATTCTATATTCTAAGTAAAAGTTTGAAAAGAAGGTTTTCTCAGAAAGGAGATTGTAAGAATTATGAAAAAGAAAAATAAGATAACAATTGCAGGCACAATCAACACGGTATTGCTTGGATTGATTACATTTATTTGCGTATATCCGTTATGGTATATTTTTATTAACTCGTTCTCTTCTCCGGGAGCAGTGAACTTAGGTGTATATTTGCTTCCGAAGGAGTTTACAACAGAAGCCTATACAGAGATGCTTCAGATTCCAGGACTTAAATCTAGCATATGGATAGCGTTTGCGAGGACGATATTTGGTACACTTTTAACATGTTTTTTCTGTAGCTTTGCAGCATATATTCTTGCTAATAGAGATCTTCCGTGCAAAAAGTTTTTGTACCGTTTCTTTATCGTTACAATGTATGTAAATGCAGGATTTATACCGTACTATTTATTGATCAGCAATATAGGACTGAAAAATAATTTTTTAGTATATATTCTTCCATCGGCAGTTCAGGCATATTTTATTATTTTAGTAAAGACTTATATTGAGTCTATTCCAGGGGAACTGATTGAGTCAGCAGAGATCGATGGAGCTGGATTAGTAAAAATTTACTTCAAGCTTATTATTCCACTTGCAAAGCCGATTCTGGCATGCATTATTGTGTTTGCAGCTGTAAATCAGTGGAATGCATGGGCAGATGATATGTATTTTATGCAGGGAAGAAAATCTGCAACGTTACATTGTCTGCAGTATTTGCTGTATACGAAATTACAGTCAAATGTAGTATCTTCCACAGCAGGAGCGGCAGCGGGAGCAGCAATTAAAGTATCATCGACAACGCTGCGTATGGCAATGAGCTTTATTACGGTAGTTCCAATACTTTGTGTTTATCCGTTCATGCAGCGCTTTTTTACAAAGGGAATTATGCTTGGTGCAGTAAAAGGTTGAGAAATGTTATTTTATGTTAGTTATGATTGCAATCGTGCAAACGTATGGTACGAATGTAGTCTGGCAGTAATAAAAAAGAAAAAGGAAGGAGATATTTATGAAAAAAACAGTAGCAAGAAAGGCATTTGCAGCAGCGTCCGCACTTATTATGTGTGGTAATACAATGGCATTTGCAGGAGAGAGCACGGGCAGCACAACAACACCTCAATTCGAGGATAGAGTGGCACTTGATGTAGTGGCATTCGTAGGATCAGGTGAACTTGATGGACTTCGTTCTGATCCAGTCAGCAAGTATATTGAAGATAATTTGAATATTGATCTGTACCTGACTGCTGTTACAGAGGCAGATTGGCCGACACAGCTGTCAGCTATGTTAGCAGATAATGATTTACCAGATGTTTTCTTATTATCGGACCCAACAAAACAGCTTCCGATGCTTCTTGAGTCTGCATCTGTATTGAATTTGGAGCCTTATCTGGAAGAATATGCACCAAATACCATGAATGACCCAGCAGGACAGCTGATGGTAACAGCAGAGCGTATGCCGGCAAACAGTCCAGATGGAAACATGTATCTTTGGGGAATGTGTAAAGGTTCTTGGGATGATGGCACAGTTCCAACATGCGGTCACTATTTGAGATGGGATCTGTATAAGGAAGCGGGCTATCCAAAGCTGGAAAATTATGATGATGATCTGTTAGATGTTCTTGAGCAGATGGTGGCATTAGAGCCAGAAACAGCAGATGGGCAGAAAACTTACGGATGCGGTGCATGGTTTGGTGCAGGTCAGGGATGGGGTGAATGGGTATTTACCTTTGGTCTTGGACCGCAGGAAGGCGTAAATTTGATAGAAACAACTGGTCGTGTACTTGGTGTTTCTACAGTTGATTCTACACCACTTGAAACAAATCAGTTAACCGATCCTGAAAGTGTATTCTGGCGTGCAGTTCGTTTTTATAATAAGGCAAACCAGAGAGGTTTGTTAGATCCAGATTCCTTTACACAGACATCTGATGTTTACTCGGAAAATCTGAAGGCTGGAAAGTATATGTTTAATGTACCAGGTTGGATGTCTAATGACGCAAACACAGAGTTTAACAAGGCAGAAGGAAATGAGAAAACATTTATTTCAATGCCAAGTTTGACTGCAGATGCAGAAGATCGTTTTGGAAATATGTATAGAGGTGAGAGACAGTATGTTGTTAACGCAAATACTGAAAATCCAGAGCGCTGTGTAGCATTGCTTGACTTTGTATCTACATATGAATTTTCCAGAATTGCATGGAATGGCTTAGAAGGTGGTATGTGGAATATGGAAGATGGTGAGCCAGTACCGACGGATGAGTACCTGAAAGTAACAAAGGATGATGCTCTTGGCGTAGAGACTGGTATTAATGTATACCATCATTTCTGTGGATTTGGAAACGGAACAATTCAGCCAGATGGCTACACCACTGATCTGTATCAGTTCTCAACAAAGGCTATGGAAGCAAAGATGAATGATACCATTAAGGATTTCATTGATCATTATGGTGCAGAGTCTCAGGTGGATGTATATCGTCAGGAAACACCTGTTACTGATTCTATGAATTACATTTCATTTAGTGATCCAGAAGGTGAGGTTGCTTCTTGGGTAAACGAAATCAATGCATACATGGGTAAGAATGTATTTAAGTGCGTAGCATGTGAGTCTGATGAGGAATTTGAGGCAATGCGTGACAGCATGATTGAAGAGCTGAAGGCAAGCTACCATGTTGATGAAGTATTTGATTACTTCTATCAGGATGCTTTGGCTCAGGCAGAAGATGTTGCAAAACTTGTAGAAATGAATAATGCAATCAAAAAATAAGCTTAAATGAAAGTGTTATTTGCAAGTTAAAAAGACATAATCCTAAATAAACACCCGGAATATATTGTATAGCTGCAATATATTTCGGGTGTTTTAATAACGTATAGTTTTATCCTCTTGGATCTTTTGCAAAGCTAGGAATTTCTACACATGGCTGTTCATAAACCCAGCCTTTGGCAGGGCCTCCCGCTGCATGAAACCAGTTCCCTGTAACTTCGTTTACGACATGAAGTCCATTTTCATCTTCTTCCATTTCAAATAAAAGAATACGTTTCTTTGGGTGATCATTTGGACAGTGGCATGCCATCATTAGCTGACCGCCAAAGGTATAAAACAGCATTGCATGACCGCCGTCAAGTGCATACAGTGGTTCTGATTCCTGATCCCATGGCCCCATAATATCACCAAAACGGCTTGTTGCGTAGCCCACAGCATATGCGCCTTTTTCTGTAAAGCTAGACCAAAGCATAATAAGTTTTCCGCCAGGAAGGCGATGCAAAAATGGTCCGTCTGTCACATAGCCGCCTTCTTTTGCGCCTTTAGCATTCCATTTTCCGTCGGATGCTCTAAATAAAATGACAGGATCACCAATTGCTTCGCCCAAATCATCAGACATTGGTATGGCACAAATTTGACCATCACCAACCTGAAGCCATTCATGACAAAATACCATCCATGGCTTGCCTGATCGGTCAACGTATAATGTTCCATCAAGACTCTGCCATCCATCTGGTGTAACAGCTTCTTGACGAATGGGTTCAAATGGTCCTTTTGGTGAATCTGATACTAAGCACTGACATTTGCGGTAATGACCGTCTGCACGAAATGAGCTGAACAGATAATAGCGTCCTTTCCAGATATGAACCTCTGGTGCCCAATAATCCTTATCTGCCCAGAAATTATTTTGACGAAAACAAATCTGTGGCTTTGACCAGTGAATCAAATCCTTACTTTCAAGTACGTAAAATACACCATTTTCTTTGTCAGTTTCCACATCTGGGAAACGTTCTGTATCCGCAAACTGTACATAAGTGTAGTAGCAGCGGCTTTTTGGATCTGCCAGAATAAATGGGTCGCTGATATGGACATCTCTCACATGGTAAGGATACTGTTCCAGATCAACTGTGTCGTCAGTACAATAAAAACGCATGTTGTTCCCTCCTTAAAAATGATATCTTTGCTATTTTTTGTAGATAAAAATAGCTTCCTTTACTGTACACCATACCACATCGCTCATCAAAAAACGATGTCAAATTTTATATTCTTTTTGTGTTTTTTTGACGAGTAAAAAATAATATAAAAACCCTACCACTTTTTTGCATTTTGAGCGATAATGGAAGTGACAAAAATTAAAACTGGGAGACAGAAAAATATGGAAGCAGAAAAATTAATAGAAGCACTTCACACGGTAGAGAAATTAAAACGAACGATGCGTCATTGCTACACATCAGATGACAGGAAGGAAAGTGTAGCAGAGCATTGCTGGCGAGTGGCACTGATGGCATATTGGATGGAAGATGAATTTCCAGAAGTGGATATTAATAAAGTAATTAAGATGTGTCTTATTCATGATTTGGGTGAATGTTTTACAGGTGATATTCCGTGTTTTAAAAAGACAGAGGCCGATGAAGAAACAGAGGAAAATCTGCTTTATCAGTGGGTAGCGACACTTCCGGAGCCACTTAACGATAAGATGCGGACACTTTATCAGGAGATGAGCGAGCTAAAAACATTAGAGGCAAAGATCTACAAGGCACTCGACAACATGGAGGGCGCCTTGTCTCATAACGAGTCAGATCTTAAGACCTGGGAGCCGCATGAGTATGAGCTGACAAAGAATTATGGAATTGATAAGTCGCAGTTTCATCCATATATCAAACATCTGCGCGAATGTATCCGGCAGGAAACTGTGGATAAGATTATCGCGGCAGGAAGAAATATTACGCTGGCAGAAGAATCCGACAAAGATGAACTTCTAAAGCTGTATCGCTCAATGATAGGCGGCGCAGCAGACTGGAATGAATATTATCCTTCCATGGAAAATATTGAGTTTGATATTGCACATGACAGCCTGTTTGTCATGAAAAATCAAAAGGGAGAAATCATTTCGGCCATTTCAATTGATCACGACGAAGAAGTGGATAAGCTTGATTGTTGGAGCAAGGATTTTCAGCCGTCAGCAGAGGTGGCACGCGTGTGTGTCAGAAAAGATTTGCAGGGACAGGGCATTGCAAAAATGATGATGGAACACGTATTTGCCGTGCTTCGTGAGCAGAACAAAAAGAGTGTTCATATACTTGTGCGTGATAATCATAAAGTAGCGCTCAAGTGCTATAGCGATCTTGGATTTGTTCTAGTCGGGGAGTGCGAGCTGTTTGAAAAGCACTTTGTATGTATGGAAAAGAAATTATAAAAAATCACCCATTTTTCTGTTGCTGCAAAATACAATTTTCCAAATTTGGAAAGATAGATGAGAAAAAATAAAAATCGCGGAAAATAAAGGAAAAACGCGAAAATAATAGGCCATGATTCATTTTTTAACGGTTCGAAAACGTTAAAGTAAATGCATATGGGGGGTCATTTTTATTGTAAAATGACCGTTCTTAAAAGGGAAAAGATATGGTATATTAAAATATAGAACGAAATAGTTTGAAGAATTTGATTTGGCAGAGGCAAATGTACAGATTTGGATTTAACAGAAAGATGGGAGGAAACAAAATGAGAAGAAGACGATTTATGGCACCGGCAGTAGTGGCGATGCTTTTTGTGAACACAATAATACAGAATGCACCAGCAGAGCAGACCGTTGAGACAGAAGCGCAGGAAAAGGAGGTAAAAGTAAACAGTCAGACAACACCAGCAGCGCAAAGTCTGGAGGAGGCGAAGGCAAATCTTGATCAGGCAAAGGGAAATACACGTCAGGCACAATCAGCGATGGAAAAAGCAGATCAGGAAGTAAAAGACGCACAGAAAGTCAAGGCCGATGCAGAGGCGGCACAAACGGAAGCAGTACAAAAGGAAGCAGCAGCAAAAGAAGCAGTGGAGCAGGGATTTTCTGAGAATAAGATGCAATTTGAAAGCGAACTGCAGGCAGCAAATGATGAGGAATCGGCAGCGCAGACAAAAAAGGAAGCTGCCGATGCAGCACTTAAAGATGTACAGACGAAAAAAGCGAAGGCCCAGACAAGTCTTTCTGAGGCCCAGAAAAAATATGATGAAGCAATTGCTAAAAATGGTGAGCTGACGCAGACAGATGTCGATCAGGCGAACACGGATGCAGAGGAAGCAAAAAATGCGGTGACAGAGCAGGAGTGTCAGGTAGAATCCGCACAGAAAGAAGCCGATGCAGCAAAACAGGCTTTGGATGACGCAGAGAAAAAGAGAGCACAGGCAGAAGCAGATGTGCAGAAGGCAAAAGAAGAAAGGGATGCAGCTAAGCAGACTTATTTACAGGAAGTAGAGAAGTCATCCGAGTCCGACAGCAATGTAAAATCTGCTCAGGAAGCAGCCCAAAACGCACAGAAGAAATTTGATGAAGCCAAGTCGGCAGCGGATGATTTGAAGGTACAGCAATCCAAAAAGCAGCAGGATCTTTTGGATGCACAGGCTGCAGCGGATGAGGCAGCTAAGACCTACCAGTCTGTCAAACAGAAGCTTGAGGAAAATGAACAGGCAAAATCTGAGTTAGAGCAGGCCAAGGAAAATGTTACCGTGGCAGATGATGCCTGCCGTACAGCGCAGACGAAGTATAATGCGTTGGTGCAGTCATGGGAGAAAAAGCAGGCGGAGGCTGCGGCATTAAACGAAAAGCTTCAAGCAGCCAAATCGTGTGACTGGGAAAATGGAGACGAATTTGATGAGGTACTGGAACAATCTGACGAACGTTTTCAGGATTTAAACCAATTGATTCGCACCTATATTCAGGCAAAAGAGGCGGAGACTACGGCAGCACAGGAGCTGCAGAAAGCTAAAAAAGCAGTGCAGAATGCAGACACGGCAAAAGAGGCAGCAGAACAAAAGAAAGCAGCAGCAAAAGAAGCAGTGGAGCAGGGATTTTCTGAGAACAAGACGCAATTTGAAAGCGAACTGCAGGCAGCAAATGATGAGGAATCGGCAGCGCAGTTAAAAAAGGAAGCTGCCGATGCAGCACTTAAAGATGCACAAGCGAAAAAAACAGCTGCCGAAACGGAGCGTTCCAAAGCCCAGAAAAAATATGATGAAGCAATTTATAAAAATGGTGAGCTGACGCAGGCAGATGTCGATCAGGCGCAGAATGCAGAGAAAGAAGCAGAAAATGCGGTGAAAGAGCAGGAGCGTCAGGTAGAATCCAAACAGACAGCAGCCGATGCAGCAAAACAGGCATTGGAGACTGCAAAACAGGAGTTTGATAATCTGGGGGGCGCACAGGCACTGCAGGATGCAGAAAGCAAAAAAACGACTGCTCAGAAAAATGTAGAGCAGGCTAAAAAAGATAAAGATCAAACACAGCAGAATTTAGAGGCAGCACAGAAAGAACTGGAAAACGTACAAAACCAGCTTAACAGTGCACAGAAAGCGCTGGAAACCAGTACAACTGCAAAGACAGCAGCGGATGATGAATTAAAAGATGCGCAGGATCAGAAAGCTTACGTCGAGACGTTGCAAAAGGATACTGATGACAGAAAAATTCAGTGTGAGACACAGATCAACACGTTGAATCAGAGCTTGAAAGAGTATGAGGAAAAAATCATAACTGAACAGAGTTCATTGCGTTCCTTAGAGCAAAGAATTGGGATAATAAATGGAATGTTGCAGGGAGAAGGGATCTCCCAATCAGAACGTGAATATCTAGAGGCACAACTCGCTGCTACTCAGGCAAGTCGTGATGCTAGCAAGAACCAGATTGATGCTTACATGAAAAAGTATAATGAGCTTACGGAAGAAAAAAAATTGTGGGAAGCTAATTTGGAAAATGTGAACGCTAATTTAGCGTCTCTGAAGGAAATGCAAGCCGACGCAGATGAAAGGCTTCAGTCAGCCGAGACCGCGGCCAAACAAGCGCAGGCTGCTTTAGAAGAGGCTCAAACAAAGTATAATGAGCTTACGACAAAGAAATCTTATCAGGAAACGCAAGTAAGCGAATGTCAGACTCAATTAAAAGACAGAGAGAATGCCTTACAGACAAAGAAGGATGAACTGAATGCGATTGAGAGCCAACTGAACATTTTGAAACAGGCAGAGGACGCGGTAAAGTCGGCAGAAAGTGAAAAGAAAAACAAGGAAGCAGAGCTTAGTAATAAGCAGAAGGATCTTTTGGATGCACAGGCAGTAGCGGATGCGGCAGCTACGACCTACCAGTCTGTCAAACAGAAGTTTGAGGAAAATGAACAGGCAAAGTCTGCGTTAGAGCAGGCCAAGGAAAATGTTACCGTGGCAGATGATGCCTGCAGTAAAGCGCAGACGGAGTATGATGCGTTGGTGCAGTCATGGAAGGAAAAACAGGCGGCGGTTGCGGCATTAAACAAAAAGATTCAGGCAGCCCGATCGTGTGACTGGGAAAATGGAGACGAATTTGATGCGGCACTGGAACAATCTGACGAACGTTTTTCAAATTTAAACAAATTGATTCGCGCCTATATTAAGGCAAAAGAGGCGGAGACTGCGGCAGCGCAAGATCAGCAGGAAGCTAAAAAAGCAGTGCAGGATGCAGACGCGGCAAAAGAGGCAGCAGAACAAAAGAAAGCAGCAGCAAAAGAAGCAGTGGAGCAGGGATTTTCTGAGAACAAGACGCAGTTTGAAAGCGAACTGCAGATGGCAAAGAATGAGGAATTGGAAGCGCAGACAAAAAAAGAAGATGCCGATGCAGCACTTAAAGATGCACAAGCGAAAAAAACAGATGCCGAAACGGAGCGTTCCAAAGCCCAGAAAAAATATGATGAAGCAATTGATCAAAATGGTGAGCTGACACAGGCAGATGTCGATCAGGCGAACACGAATGCAGAGGAAGCAAAGAAAGCATTGGAGGCAGCAAATGATGAGCTGGCAGCTGTACAGAAACAGTTTACCTCAGCACAAGAATTGCTGCAAAATTGTTCTGACAGGAAAAAAGCCGCAGACGAAGACTATGATGAGGCAGTCAAAAAAAATAAGCTCAATGGTCAACAGACATTAGAAGCAAAACAGCAGCTTGATGAAAAACAGACGGCATTGGACAATGCAAATGCAAAGTTGACACAGGCAACTGATGTTGAGACTAGCGCAGAAAAAGAGGCTGCAGCAAAAGATACAACACTTCAGCAAAAACAGCAGGCGCTTCAAACAGCGAAGGATGCGGCAGATTCAGCTGCAAAGACCAAAGAGTCTGTTCTGCAGTGCTTTGAAGCAAATGAGCAGGCAAAGCGAGAATTCGAACAGGCGAAGGAAGATGCTGCAGTAGCAGAAGATGCCTGCAAAAAGGCACAAAGTGAAGCAGACACCGCTTTGCAAATGTGGAATGAAAAACAGGCACTGGCTGCACAATGGAAAGTAAATCTGCAGGCACTTGCATCCTGCGATTGGGAGAATGGACAGGAATTTGATCTGTCTCTGGAAGAAGCAGATGAACGTTTCGTCAGACTAAATGAGTTGATTCGGGCACATATGCAGGCAAAGAAAAATCAAAAGGCAGCAGAAGATACAGCGGAAACGGCACAGGAATGGTACAGTCAGTTATGTGTAGCAGTGACGAAAGCAAAACAGGAGTATGCTGTCGCGCTGGCAGACGAAGCAATTGCACAGGAGATATATGATTCCTTCTTAAAAGAACAGGAGACGAGCGAAGAAGAAAGCAGCTCATCTGAAGAATCCAGCGAAGAACAGACATCGCCATCAACCTCACAGGAATCACAGGCTCAGACTCAAACCCAGAGTCAGACACCAAGCTCCAGTCAGGAAGAAAGCCAAATAAAAGATGTTGTTCTCGGAATTGAGGATTACAGTATGCTATTTGGATTGGGATTAGCAGGAGCAGGCGGCATGCTTCTCATCTGGCTGGCGTTAAAATTCAAGCGTATTTAAACTTTTTTTCCATCTTCAGGGGGCTGGTTAGTACACTAGCCCCCTAAACTTTTTGAAATCTGATGTGGGAAATTTCAGTAAAAGAAAAACGAGAAGTTTACTAGTCAGAGCTGGCTGCAGCACCCTTCCACTTGTCAAATCCTAATTAAGTGTGATATACTGCCCACAAATGGTCGTATTTGTGACGAAAGAACGAGAGGTGAGTAAAATGGGAGGAAAATGGTCACAAAAAGAGTCAGCAAGCAATATGCTAGAGCAGGTTACATATGAAATTGCAGATTTTCCAATTCATAGTCGTGAGTGTGTTCTTGAGGGGAAAGACAGAATGGTACTTCCATGGCATTGGCATTCTCAAGTTGAATTTTTATATGTGGAAAAGGGTGAAATTACCTGTTGTGTGAATACGTCATCAATTTTGCTTAAGGAGCATGAAGGAATCTTTATTAACTCAAAGGAAAGCCATAGTATTTTGCGAAATGTCGGGGCAGGACTAATAAAAACTATCTTGCTTCCGGCTGAGTTTGTTTTTGGAACAGACAATTATTTTTACAAGGAATGCATTAAACCCATCGCGCATCAGGAGCAGTACCAGTACATTCTTCTGACTAGCGAAAAGGACTGGCAGAAGGACATACTAAGCGAGATGGAAAAATTGCGCTGTTACTGTGAGAAAAATATTGAAAAGAAAATGTCTTCTATTATTTTTTCTGTGTGCCGTATCTGGGAAAAACTAGCAAATTTTCGTCAGGAAATTCCAGTAACTGATCCGTCTCAGGTTCGAAGTCCATCGCAGATTCGTTTGCAGCAGATGCTTGCTTTTATTAGGAGACATTACTCTGAACCAATTACACTTGGCGATATCGCAGGTGCTGCTAATATTAGTCAGAGTGAGGCGGCACGCTGTTTTAAGAAAAATCTTGATGTTACGCCATTTAACTACTTGATTTTGTATAGACTAGAGGTTGCCAAGGCTATGCTCCAGTCATCTGAGACGTCGATTACGGAGATTGCTATGCAGTGTGGTTTTGAGAGTGTCAGCTATTTTGACCGCGTATTTCGAAAATATTATTGGCTAACACCAAAAGAATTTCGTGGAAATATGGATCTTTATAGTTAAGTATTACAATGCTGTTTTGAAAATATATGACAATAAATGAAAAGTTTATCAAAGCTTCTGGCAAGTTTGTACTATTATTTGGGAATTTTGTATGATAAGCTTGAGCTATCAATTTTCAAAAGAGAAAGGCAAAAGGAGGAGCCAGATGAGAAAGTATACCAGAAAACTTATGGCAGCTGCTATGTGTGCAGCAATGACCGCATCTATGATTCCAGCATCAACATGGGCAGGTGAGAATACAGATGAAATGTCTGTAATTCGTGTTATGGGAATCAACAATACCGTCACAACCGTGAATGGCGGAACCGTTTCCTTAAAGGACTGGATTGAGAGCGGAAACAGCCAGCTCTACAATACCTTCACAGAAGAGCTTGCAAAGAGAAACATCAAGCTTGAATTTAACTTAATCGAGGATGATCAGTATACTACAGTATGTCAGACAACAGTAGCGAGCGGAAATTTAGGCTGTGACATAATGTATATTGAGCCACTTGATGATAAGACAAAGCAGAGACTTATCGACAGAGGAATCTTTGTACCGATTAATGAAATCTGGGATCAGTCAGAGGAAGGAACGGCAAAAGAGTTCTTCACTGAGGGAGAAGGAAAGTTTGTTTCCGAGCGTTTGAGCATGGAGGATGGAAACGTATATTGGCTGGCTGATATTCAGACAAGTAATTACAAAGGTGAGGTAACAACTGGTGCGGCATTAGCATTCAATATCCGTAAGGATTGGCTTGATGCATGCGATCTTGAGACACCGACCACACTTGATGAATTTACATCAGCACTTAAGACTTTCCAGGATAAGGATTGTAATGGAAATGGTGTAGTAGATGAAGTTATCACAATGAAGATTGCAGGATTTGGAACCGATATTGCACAGTGGTTTGGACTTGGACCTGAAATGGTATTTATTGATCCAAAAACAGATACGCTGACCAGTCCGTGGTATCAGGATCATATAAAGGATTATATTTCTTATATGAATAGTCTGTATGAAGCAGGATTGATGGTGGATATCACCAATCAGACAAATACAAGACGTGCTACTAACCAGATGTCTGGTGAGGCAAACTGGGTTGCACAGACATGGGCAGAGCCAACTATTCAGGTTCAGGAAGGTGCACAGCCTCCATACTTAGAGCCGATCGTGATAAAGGCTACCGACGATACTGAGCCGCTTGTTCGTTTGCAGAGTGGTGAAAACCTGATGTCCAGAATTTATGCAGTAACAAATGAGTGTGAAGATACAGCAGCTGTAGCAAGGCTTCTTGACTATATGTGTTCACCAGAGTATGTAGAGTTAACAGAGCATGGTGTAGAGGGCGTGAACTTTACACGTACAGAAGATGGCGATTATCAGCAGCTGTCTGGCGATGACATTGACAATTCTATTATGAGCTTGATGGTTGGTGCACTGTGGAATTCCGAAGTGCTTCCGCGTATGGATTTGAACAAGGATATGTCTACTGAGCTTGTAGCAGGAATCCAGCTTGGAAAGGATGCGGGAATCCCAGAGGGCTATCAGGCAAAGGCTGACTTTGCAGACTGGGTATTCACTCAGAACATGGAAAATACAGTAAACTATTCTCCACTGACAATGTTAGCAGTTGCTAATCAGGAAGAAACAAAGCGTACCAGCGAGATTCTTACCGATTTGGATACATATTCACAGGAGCTTTTGACAAAGTTGATCCTTGGGCAGAAGAGTCTGGATGATTGGGATTCCTACATGGACGATTTAAAACGTCTTGGTCTGGATGAGCTTATTGAAATTTATCAGGGTCGTTATGACAGAACAAAGAGATGATCGATATTCTGTTTGAAAAACAAGTAAGATCAACTCAGAAAGCTGAAAAACGATTGTGGATTGATTGACAATTTGATAAAAACAGGGCCGCTGCGAACAAAAGCGTTTGTCAGCGGCCTTTTGTAAAAGGCTGGTGTGCGTATGAAAACAAAAATGAAACGAAAATATACGGCGGTTGAAAAAAGAGAAAACCGCCAGCTGTATCTGCTGATGCTTCCAGTATTTATTCTGATCGCAGTGTTCTGCTATGCGCCAATGTTCGGTATCGTGATTGCATTTCAGGATTATTGGCCAGGTGATCCATTTTTTGGCGATGGTGCCATGTGGGTAGGATTGGATAACTTTAAGCGTTTTGTTCAAGGTGAGTATTTTGGTCGATTGATTAAAAATACGCTCGTGTTAAGTGGTTTGAACTTGATTTTTGGTTTTACAATGCCTATTATTTTTGCAATTCTTTTGGATCAGATCAAGCATTTGAGATTCAAAAAATTCTGTCAGACGGCTAGCTACATGCCGTATTTTATTTCAACAGTAGTTGTTGCAGGTATGGTAATTTCCTTTATTGACGTGAATGGACTTATTACAAAACTGCTTACAATTGTTGGATTGCCAAATATTAACTGGAGACAGGAGCCATCAGCATTCCCTACAATTTATACTTTCACAAATGTGTGGAAGCTGTTCGGCTTTAATAGTATTTTGTACATGTCTACGATTTCATCCATTGATCAGGGTCTTTATGAGGCTGCAAAGATTGATGGTGCAAACCGCTGGCAGCAGTGTTGGCATGTTACATTGTCTGGAATTAAGCCAATCATTGCGATTAACCTGATTATGCAGGTAGGAAGCATTCTTTCTACAAATAGTGATCTGATTTTGCTTTTGTATACACCGGCAACTTACGATGTAGCAGATGTTATCGGTACGTATACATACCGTATGGGTATTTTAAATGGTGAATATAGCTTTACGACAGCTGCTGGTCTTTTTATGTCTGTGATTGGATTTGCACTGACCTATATATGTAACAAGATCAGTAATAAGCTGACAGGCTTCGGTCTGTGGTAAGGAGGTCAGAGATGTCAAAGAGAAATCCGAATAAGATTAAAGAAGGCAAAACGATATATACCGTGCTTGTCTATGTGGCAGTTGCATTCCTTTGTTTTCTGGCTGTATATCCGATGTATTATGTTTTGATCATGTCGCTTAGTTCACCAGAAAATGCCGCACAGATGAATGTTTATGTAATTCCTAAGGGCTTTTGTGTAGATGCATATAAGGTTTTGGTACAGGATCCAGAGATGTGGAGAGCATATTTAAATACAATTATATATGTAATTCCGACTACGATCTTGATGCTAGCAACGTGTGTACTAGTTGCATATCCGTTGACTTATAAGCGTCTGATGGGAAGAAAATTTGTTAACATGTTTTTGCTGATTCCTATGTACTTCGGCGGCGGTATGATTCCAACCTTCTTATTAATAAATAAGTTAGGCTTGTATGACAATCCGCTTTCACAGATTCTTCCGGTTTGCTTTTCCATATGGAACATCATTCTGGTAAAGGCATTTTTTAGCAGCATTCCAGAGAGTCTTCGTGAAGCTGCAAAGATCGATGGTGCTAATGTATATCAGATTTTGCTTAAGGTATACCTGCCATTATCAAAGCCAATATTAGCCGTAATCGCTGTATATACAATTGTTGGTGTATGGAACAGCTGGTTCAACGCTATGGTTTACTTGCCACATACTAAGTGGCAGCCGCTTCAGCTGTATTTGCGCCGCGTATTAATTGAGAATACAAAGCAGATTACTGAGGTATTAAGTCCGTCAGCTGCACAGGAGCTGGCGAGAAAACAGATGAGCAATGCACAGTTAAAATATGCTATGATCATATTTACAACACTGCCAGTATTGTTCACTTATCCATTCTTCCAGAAATATTTTGTAAAGGGTGTCATGCTTGGCTCCTTAAAAGAGTAAGAGGAATGCCGGCACGCTTCATATATGTTGTGTGTCGGCATTTTTGTATTATAAAGATAAAAACGCGCAGAGCGCAGAAAAGAGGAAACAATGGAGCTGATTCATTATTATGAGGATCTAAATACGCTGCACGTGGGAACAGAGAAGCCACGCTGCTACTACCTTCCGAAAAAGACAGATGGAACAGATTCATACCGTCTGCTAAGCGGCAATGACTGGCGTTTCTTTTATTATCCAAATCCGCAGAGCGTGGATGAAAAGTTTGTTCTTAAAGATTATGAAAATCCAGAGTATGTGATGATGGAGGTACCATCCTGCTGGCAGTCAAAGGGCTATGACTATAAGCATTATTCGGGTGGTGCATTTGTCATACCATATGATCCGCCGTATGTGCCGGATGAGAATCCATGTGGTGCTTATTATAAGGATTTTGATGTATCTAATGAGGAATTAGAAAAAGACTTGTATTTGTACTTTGAGGGAGTAGAGGCAGGATTTTACGTATGGGTGAATGGTCAGTTTGTTGGCTACAGCCAGGTGTCACACAGTCCTAGCGAGTTTGACATTACTCGCTTTGCCAAAGCAGGAAAGAACCGTCTGGCAGTACTTGTGTTAAAGTGGACTGATGGAACGTATCTTGAAGCACAGGATAAGTATCGCTACAACGGAATTTTCCGTGATGTTACATTGATTGCTCGTCCAAAGAGCGCAGTAGTGGACTACACTGTGCGTACCACTTTGTCAGAGGACAACACAAAGGCAGAGGTTTTTGTAAGACTTGATTCATACAAAGGTTTGCCAAATGTAACAGTAAGCTTATTTGCACCAGATGGCAGCAAGTTGGCAAATGAAACGCTTGTGACAGAAAATAATGATCTAGAAACTGTGTTTAAAGTGAATGATCCAATTTTGTGGAATGCTGAGCATCCAACTTTATACAAACTAGTTTTGTCTACTGATGATGAGGTCATTGAGCAAAAAGTCGGTATTCGCGAGGTTGAAATAAAGGATGGCGTCATGCTTTTAAATCATCGCCCGGTAAAGCTTCTTGGTGTAAACCGTCATGACAGCAGCCCAACAGATGGATACACGGTATCAAGAGAGCATGTAGTGCGCGATCTTACGATGATGAAAAAGAACAATATCAATGCAATACGCACAAGTCATTATCCGAATGCACCGTGGTTTACTGAGCTTTGTAATGAGTATGGCTTTTACGTGATTGCAGAGGCTGATTTTGAGACACATGGAACTATGGATCTTGTTGGTGAAGAGCCGATTTATAGAAAGTTTGGAAAGATTGTTCAGGATCCGGCTTTCCACGATGCGATTGTAGATCGTATGATGTTAAACGTAATTCGTGACAAGAACGAAAGCTGTGTTGTTATCTGGTCTCTTGGAAATGAAAGCGGTTATGGAAAGAATCTGATTGATGCTGGAAAGTGGACGAAGGAATATGACCCAACACGTCCAGTTCACTATGAAGGAGCAACTTGGGCACCTCCAGGAATCGAGAATGATCAGTCTTGTCTTGATATGGTAAGCCGCATGTACCCGACTGTAGAGACAATTAAAAAGTATCTTGCAGACCCTACTAGCGTAAAGCCATTTATCTTGTGTGAGTTTGTTCACGCAATGGGCAATGGCCCTGGTGACATTGAGGACTATCTGGAAGTCATCTTACCAGAAAAGCGAATTATCGGCGCATTTGTCTGGGAATGGTGTGATCATGCAACATATGAAGGAAAGACACCAGATGGAAAGGACAAATATTTCTATGGTGGTGATTACGGTGAATTCCCACATGATGGAAATTTCTGTATGGACGGACTTGTTTATTCAGACCGCCGCCCGCATACTGGACTGTATGAGTGGAAAAATGCAATTCGCCCAGTAAGAGCCACACTTCAGGAAATCAGTCCACTAAAGGTATCATTGTGGAATCGTCTTGACTTCACAAATCTTGATGATGCTGTAACAGTAACATATGAGATTAAGGAAGAAGGAAGACTGCTTTCACAGGGAAGTGTTGCAGTACCTTCAATTGAACCACATGAAAAAGGCTTTGTTCTGATTCCAGAGACACCAAAGACAAATAAAAATACTTATCTTAAGCTGACCTACACAGCAAAGCAGGGAACTGCTCTTGCAGGAGAGGTACTTGGCTTTGATCAGATTGCTTTGTTTGAGGAGCAGGATGAAGTGCTCACACCTGTATCTAAGACTGCGTTGCCGGCATTTGCTTCATGGAGTGTAAATGAGACGGCGGATATCTATGAGCTGACAAGAGACGGCGAGTGTATTGTATTTGATCGCCATCTTGGAACATTTGCAAAGATCGTTAAAGATAATGAGAACCAGATTTATGAGCCAATGCGTTTTCTGACATTCCGTGCGCCGACAAATAATGACTCGGCAGTATCAAAGGAGTGGAGAATGGCAGGATACGACAGAAGCACAGTAAAGGTATATGAGACATCTATTCAGGAAACAGATGGCGTAATCGAGATTCATAGCAGATTCTCTATTGCATCTCCATCTAAGCAGCCATTTCTTCGCCTTCAGGCAGTATGGAAAGTTGATCTTGAGGGAACCATTTACCTTTCCTTAGATGGAAACTTTGACAAGGTATTTCCGTATCTTCCGCGCTTTGGTATTGGATTAAAGCTTCCAAACGATAAGACCGATGTAACATACTACGGATATGGTCCATATGAAAGCTATTCCGATAAGCATCGTGCATCTTGGGTGGATCGTTTTGATACAACAGTTGATGATATGTTTGAGGATTATGTTTTCCCACAGGAAAATGGAAGCCATTATAATTGTCAGTATGCATCTGTTGGAAATTTGTTCGCAAAGGGCAAAAAGCCGTTCAGCTTCCAGGCATCACGCTACAGTGAAAAGGAGCTTGACGAAAAGGCACATAACTTTGAGCTTGTTCCATCTGATGGCATTTATGTGGCGCTTGACTATAAGCAAAGCGGAATTGGCTCTAATTCCTGTGGTCCGAGACTGGCAGAGAAATATCAGCTTCGCGAAGAAAAAATTGAGTGGGAGATAAGCCTTCGATTTGACAATAAGAATTAAGTGAAAGTGCAGTAAATAAAAATATGGTTTTGAATATTTATATGAGGAGGAAACTTAGATGCTTGCAGAATATTATGTAGGAAATCGAACCAGACTTTATGAAAAGCTTACGGCAGGAAGTCTTGTCGCTGTTTTTTCAGGAGAAAACACATGGAAAACTGGCGATGAAGATTACATGTTCTTTGCAGACCGAAATTTTGTTTATCTGACAGGGCTAAAAACAAGTCGTCAGGCTGTTCTTCTTGTTGCAAAAGAAACAGACGGCAGTGTGCATGAACAAGTGTATATTCTTCCTTCTGATGCATATGCAGAGCGTTGGACTGGTGCGAGAGTTAAGCCGCAGGAGGCACAAGAAATTTCAGGGATTAGTGATATACGTTTTGTGGATGCATTTGAACGTGATTTTAAGGCACTGGCTGTCAGCGGACGTTACGAGAAATTGTATCTTGATCTGTACCGTTTTACAACAGATTGTCCAGATCGTCCTGCACACCGTCTATTAAAGCATGTTCAGCGTGATTTTCCATATCTTCAGATTGGAAATGCCGATGTGCTCATAAGTGAGCTGCGCCTGATCAAACAGCCATGTGAAATCGCTGCGCTTAAAAAGGCAGAGGAGATCACAAAGGCAGGAATCCTTGCAATGATGCGTAATTCTCGTCCGGGAAAATATGAATATCAGTATAAAGCAGATTTTGATTATGCACTTGGTCAGTTTAGTCCTGATGGCCCTGGTTTTCCATCAATTATATCTGCCGGAAATAACAATTTCTGTATCCACTACTATGGATATACCGGTCAGGCAAAGGATGGCGATATGATTTTAAACGATGTCGGTGCTCAGTATGACGGACTAATCACAGATGTTTCTCGTGGCTGGCCATGCAACGGTCATTTTTCAGAACGTCAGCGCACATTGTATGAGTGTGCACTTGCCACCTCCAATTATATGTTTTCAATCATCCGTCCAGGCATGCGCATGTCAGATGTTGATGCAACGATTCGTAAATACAATGCAGAGCGTCTGGTAGAAGCTGGAGTGATGAGTTCTGTTGATGAAGTTGGAACATACATGTGGCATGGCGGAGCACATCACATAGGCTATGATGTACATGACAGAGTAAAGCGACCAGAAATCATAGCACCTGGTATGGTATTCTGTGTAGATGTCGGTATTTACCATGAAGAATGGGGAATCGGCTTCCGTCTAGAGGATAACTGTCTTGTTACAGAGGACGGATGTGAAAATTTGTCCGCTGGCATTCCGCGTACAATAGAGGATATTGAAGCTGCTATGCGCGGAGAGTAAAAATCGATCTATAATGGTTTTTAGAAAAGTATAAATATTAGATTAATCGGCAATAGCCGTCCAGAACAAATATGATTTCATATCGTTCTGGGCGGCTGTTATCCTTTTAATCCTTCTGTACTAATACCTTCAACAAGGTATTTCTGGAAAAATAGGAAGATAAGAAAGATTGGAATGATGGATAGGGTGGACATAGCGAACATACTTCCCCAGTCAGACTGAGAAGAAGGATCAGAAAACATTTTTAGTGCGATGGATAGAGTATATTTTGCTGGAGAATTCAGATAAAGCAGAGCTCCGAAGAAGTCATCCCAACGCCACATAAAGGAGAAAATGGCGGTTGTGACGATAGATGGTTTGATCAGAGGAAGAATAATCCTTAAAAATATTCCATAATAAGTGCAGCCATCAATTCGGGCTGCTTCATCAAGTTCAGCTGGAATACCACGGATAAACTGCATATTTTGGAAAATGAAAAATGCTTGTCCAAAGAAATAAGGAACGGTTAGTGGTAGGATTGTGTTGACCCAGCCGAGTTGTTTGAAAATTAAAAATTGTGGAATCATAATTACTTGAAAAGGCAGCATCATGGTAAGCATAACGCATGAAAACCAGAATCCTTGTCCACGAAAATGCAATCTAGCAAAGCCAAATGCAATAATAGCAGAAGAAAAGACGGCACCTATAGTTGCGATGATAGCAATAAGAAAGGAATTAGAAAAAAAGACACCAAACGTATAGCCACCGAATCCTTTCCAACCATTGATATAATTTTCAAAGTGAATTGTATCTGGAATTAATCGGTATGATTCTCGAAAAATAGAACTACTTTCTTTGAAAGAGCTCATAACCATCCAAAGAAGCGGATAGATCATCAGGAAGCCAAACAAACATACAAGTACATGATAAAGAATATTATGAAAGCGCTTGCTTCGCTTCATTCCAAGTTTTCTTGATAAACTCATAATATCACCTCTCTGATTCATAATAAACCCAGTGTTTGGAGGAATAGAACACAAGGCCAGTTATAATAGAAACAACAATAAGAAGAACCCAAGCCATTGCGCAGGCGTATCCCATATCGTAATCAGTAAATGCTTTTTCATATAGGTATAAGGCATAAAATAGTGTACTGTTAAGTGGCTTGCCACCAGTAATGATGTAACCAGAGTTAAATACCATAAAGCCGTTGATCATCTGCATAACCAAGTTAAAAAAGATGGTAGGAGTCAGAAGTGGCAGTGTAATTTTGAAAAAGCTTTTTGCTGCACTTGCTCCGTCTACTCTGGCTGCTTCATAATAGGATTTTGGAATCTGTTTCAGACCAGCAAGAAAAATTAACATGGAGGAGCCAAATTGCCAAACAGAGAGTAGAATTAGAACCCAAATTGCAGTTTTAGGATTGCCAATCCACGAAATTGTAACATCTAGCCCAAGTGCTTGAAGAACTGAATTGATAACTCCGCTGCTGGAAAAAAGCTGTTTCCACATGACAGCAACAGCGACACTACCTCCAATGATTGAAGGCAGATAATAGACTGCGCGGTAAATACCAGTTAATTTGGTCTTTTTTGTCATAATCATGGCAACGACAAGAGCCATAAGCAGTTTCAAAGGTACAGATGCAAAGGCATAGAAGAATGTTACTTTCAAAGATTTCAAATATTTAGAATCCTTTGTGAACATTTTGGCATAATTTTTCAGACCAACCCATTTAGGCGAGCCAAGAATACTATAGTCGGTGAAGGAAAGATATAGAGAAGAAATCATTGGAATTATGGTAAAAACAAGAAAACCAATGATAAATGGGAGAATAAAGATATAACCGGCAACCGACTGCTTGCATAAAAAATTGGAAATAGATACTTTCTTTTTTTTCATCTAAACACATCCTTTTTTTAAACAAAGCGTGCGCGAATTAACGGCACGCTTTATTACTAATTACAAATGTTAATTGTCTGCGTTTGCTTTTTCAGCAAGAATTTCTGATCCTTCTTCAAACACCTGACTGGCGGCATCTTCAGGTGTAATTTCTCCGTAACGAACCTGTTCAGTTAGATCGTCTACTAAAGTACCAATTTCACTGGAGCCAGATGGAGATGGTGGATCCATAGGAGTTGCGACTGCATTGACATCGTCAATAAATTTGTAGACAACTTTATCATTATCAGACAGCCGCTCGTCGAAGGAAGCAAGAACATCGGAGTCAACCGGCACACCGCGCTCTCCATTTAATATTTCGTTGGCTTCAATAGAAGTCGTGATGAAATTGATAACATCGGCAACAATTTCTGGATGTTCTGTTGTCGAAGAGCCACATAAGAATTGGCTAGATTTTAAATATTGAACCTGCTGTGTGTCATCTTTCATAACAGGCCACATGGTAATGCCAAGCTCTCGGCCAGAGGTGGAACTGATAGTTCCATATTGATTTGAGTTGGAGAATGAATTCCAACAGGTCTGATCAATGATTGGCATAGTTTCTGTGACTGTAGGATTTTTTTCAGTTAAAATTTCCGGAGATACGTGCCAGTTAGATTTGCTTGCGTCTGCAATCATCTGGAAATATGTAAGAAATACACTGTCATCGTCTACACCGAACGTAGTTCCATCTTCGGAAAATTCTGAGGTACCGATTCCACGGAATAACATGCCAAGAACCATTGAATCAATATAGGTTTGAACACCAGTTTTGTCATAAATGGTTTGGGATATATCGAAAAATTCATCCCATGTCATTTGCTCAGGAATAGTAACACCTGCAGCTTCCACAGTTTCTTTATCATAAAAGAGCGCTGGAGAGTTTAGACCAATGCACATTGCGTAAAGATCATCGTCAAATGAACCACTGGCAAGAACTGCTTCAGATACCCGGCTAACATCCAATACATTGGATTCTACAAATGGTTGAAGATTCAGCATCAAATTTTGATCATAATAAGAACGGATTTGACCATAATCCTGCTGGTAAATATCTGGTAGAGATCCTGTTGCAGCTTGCGTTGACAGCTTATCGAAATATCCGTCCCAACTAGATGGTTCAGTTTCAAATGTAACATTTGGATGCTGCTCGGTGTAAAGATCGAGTGCCTTTACAGTCAGGTCATTTCGTGTTTGGTTGCCCCACCAAGCGACGCGGATTGTTATTTTTTCATCGTCTGTTTTGTTATCAGAAGCAAATACAGGGAGTGTGGCGCAACTTACCAAGCTGGCAGTGAGTGAAAGAGTTACGAGTGATTTTGCACGTACAGTCATAAAAGATGACCTCCTTTTTCTTTGATGGTTCCATTATAGAAAGAAAAAGATAGTATGTAAATGCGGTAAACCGACTTGATGTATTCAAAAACCGACATAAATCTTGCAGCGCTTGCGATTTAAAAAAAGGGACTATATAATAAGATAAACAAGAAAATAAAGGAGTAGTGGAATGAAAGGAATTTTGCCAGAAGTGCGTGTTAGCAGGATGGGAATTCGGAAAAAAATGCTGTTAATGTATGCCACTGTTATATTTACGATGACGGTTGTGATAGCTGGGATTTTTTTGTGGATGAATAAACGCTATGCAGAAATGTTATATCAAGAAACAACTGATTCATTGTTTCTAATTTCTAACGAGATGAAGCTGTATCTTGATGGTATTGAAGCAGATTCTTATTACATGGTAGCAGATGCGTCATTGCAGTCAAATTTGTCTGCTTATCAGAGTGCAGCGGATGGCTGGCAGAAACGTAAGCTGCGTAACCAGATCGAAAGTAGCGTATATAATTATGCAGTTGGGAATAAATATATAAGATCAGTTACTTTGATAACACCGGAATTTTCAGTGTGCAGAGGAAGTTCTTCCGTACAAGAGTCAGAAGCATATTTGGAACAGTTAAAGCAGCAGGCAAATGAGGAAAACGGGAAAGCGTTCTGGGCGGTTAGCCAAGAAGATCCGTCAACAATTCTTATGGTTAGGTCGTATCGTGAAATTCACAATTTGAGTCTGAAAACATTGGGATACCAGATTTTTCGAGTTGATATGAAGCGTATCGCAAATCAGTTGATGGAAAATTATAGTTACTTGACAAGCGAGATTCCGTTGATTATTTTGGATCAGAAAACATCTACAATATTGTATCCTGATCCAACGCAAATACAAGAGAATACAATAACAATGATTCAGCAGCTTCCTGAGGATGGATACAAAATTATTCGAGATGGGAAGAAAAATTTGTTTTCTGTTGTACACATGGTTGAGAAGCCACGATGGAGATATTATTTGTTTATTCCATATAATTCGATTTTTAGTTCAATCCAAAACTGTATTCTGACTGTATTTTTTTGTTTGCTTGTGATAACTGTGGCCATGCTTGTTGCAGCGGGATGGTTTTCGGCTGGAATGTGTAAGCATTTTTCGATACTTCAGATGAAGATGAAGCGAGTAAGCAGTGGTAATTTGGAACCGATGGCAACTGATTGTAATTATCAAGATAGAGGCGATGAAATTGGATTCTTGAATTGTTGCTTTGATCAAATGCTATTGGATCTGAGAAGATTGACAGAAGAAAATGAAAAAAAACAGCAACTGTTAAGAGAAGCACAGATCAGGTCTCTTGAACAGCAGATGAATCCACATTTTCTGTATAATACATTAGACTTAGTATACTGGAAGGCAAAGATAAATGGAGAAAAGGAAATTTGCACAATTACAGAGTCATTGGCAAAGCTCCTGCAGTCTTCATTGAGCTGTCATAAAGATGTTAATTCTTTGAAGCAGGAATTGGAATTGTGCCAGTATTATATGAAAATTCAGAAAATGCGATTTTGCGAGAAATTGATTTATCAGGAAAGGTTAGATCCGACATTGTTAAATGCACAGGTTCCATATCTTTGTATTCAACCGCTGTTAGAAAATTCAGTTAAATATGGGGTGGAACAGGCGCTTGATTTTTGCACAGTAATATTGAGTGCAAAAATAGAAAATGGAATATTGATTATTTCAGTTGAAAATGATGGAAGTGAAGCACCAGAGGATCTGATGAAGATGCTTTATCAAGGAGAAAAGAAACCTCAGGGTCATGGAATAGGATTGATTAACATTGATAAGAGAACAAAACTTTTGTTTGGATCAGAGTATGGGATTTCAGTTGAGAGTAGTCCAGACTTGGTGAGAGTTCTTCTTAAACTTCCATTTCGACAGAAATAAGAAAAAGGCGCATTGAACAAGCCAGAATGGAATTTTAATTTGGGGTAAACTACAGACAGTTGATAACTGTTCTTTTGCCTGAAGGAGGAAAAACAATGCTGAAAATAGTAGTAGCTGATGATGAAGCGTTTGTATTGCAGTCAATTTGTACATCAATTAATTGGAAAGAGATAGGACTTAAATTAGTGGGTTCATGCAAGGATGGTATGGAAGCTTGGCATGCTATTTTGGATGAAAATCCAGATTTAGTTATGACAGATATTCGTATGCCAGGATTGTCTGGTTTAGAGTTGATTGAGAAGACAAAAGAGATTAGTCCACAGACAGTTTTTATTATTTTGTCTGGTTATCAGGAATTTGAATATGCGAGAACAGCAATGCAGTATGGTGTCCGCCATTATCTGATTAAGCCATGTAGTTGTGAAAAAATGGAAGAAGTGCTAAGAGAGGCAATTCAGGAACAGAAACATCAGAGGCAGTTAGAAGCAGCATTAGATAAAAATCGTATTTTAGGTAGCAAAATGTGCGTGCTTGCTATGAAAGAGGGACTGTTGGAGATGATTGGACGGGAAGATCGTGGTATGAAAAAAGACCAAAGTGAAAACTGGATTACGATATCTGGACAGTTAGGAGAGGATGTACAGATTTTGTATGTTTATTATCTGGAAGAGGTGTGGATTCGTCATTTCGTTAGGAAATTGCCACAGAATGTTATACAAAAGGCAGGACAATTGATGCTGTACGTGAAAAACACATTGATTTTTCTAAATAGTGGCAAGGAACGACTGACGAAAAGTGATATTTCGGCAATTGAAGAAATTGTCTGTGATGGACAAAGTGTTACAACGCTTTGCGAGACACATCTGTTTCCAAATTTTCAGGAAGCAGCGAGAGAACTTGTGCCGAAGATTAGACGTTACAGTAGTCTTTATCTGGTGGAATTGGACGGAACTTGTATTCAACTTAAGCATTATGCCGGTGTATTTGCGGAGCCTAAGGAATTGTTGACTCGCTGTATTGAGCATCCACAAGAAGGGTTGGAAGAACTGCGAGAGAATATTAGGAAACTTGAAAATACTGATTTGGTAAAAGCGTTTGCATTTCGTATGTTGACGTATATGCAGGAAAAATATGAACAAGAATCGCCAGATGGATTTCCAGCATTCTGGGAAAAACTTGCACGTATGCAGGATGAAGAGGAAATAGGTGTGTTTTTGACGGATTGTATTTCTAATTTATATTTAAAGCAGGCAAGCCGGACGGTTTATCGAAATTTTATCTTAAAAACTAAAAGCTATGCCAGAGAACATATGAGTGACGGAAATCTTTCTTTGAAATGGATTGCGGAAAACTATTTGTATATGAATACGGATTATGTTAGTCGCGAATTTTACAGGGAAACAGGAGAAAAATTTTCTACATATTTGAATAGAATTCGCATGGAAGAGGCAAAACAACTGTTACTTTTATTGGGAGACGAAGAAAGAATTTATCAGGTTGCTGAGCAAGTGGGTTGTTCAAATGCTAGATATTTTGGACAGGCATTTAAAAAATATACCGGACAGACGCCGACAGCGTATATTCGGCAGTATAAGAATTAAACAGGAGGAGACAAAAATGGATTCAATGAGAAGTTTGCAGACAAAAAATGGAATGGTCATTAATTTGGATGAACGTCATTATTATGTTAGTCGTTCACTTGAAGAAAAAAATGAAGGACCATACTGCTTTAGGAGCATTAAGGAGGCAGCTGAGGCAATTCCAGACGGAAACAGAGAAAAACCATCAGTTTTGTATTTAGAACAGGATGTGTACTGGACAAATGGAACACCAGATAGCGTTGGTCTGGTTATTCAGAAGGAATGGTTAACGCTTTGTGGACTAGGAAAAAAGCCAGAAGATACGGTAATTGCAGACAATCGCGGACACATGGTTAATGCCTATCCGGCAGATAATAGTGCAAGTTCGCCTGCACAAACAATGATTGTAAATGGAAATGGATTTCGGGCAGAAAATCTGACAATTGGAAATTATTTAAATATTGATTTAGAATATCCGCTTGATCCAGCTCAAAACAGAAAGAGATATTCGGATATTATAACACAAGCATATGCAATTGGCAGTCAGGGAAAATATGATTGTTGGTCGTTTGAAAATTGTCGGATTCTTGGAATGCTAGACACGTTGTCATTTCATCATAATCGTGTTTATTTTCATAATAGTTTAATTCGCGGAACCAAGGATTTTATTGGTGGCGGAGATTATGCTGTTTATGAGGAATGCCAGATAGAGATTTTTGATACCTGTCCAATGTATATGGCAAGAGAAGCAGCTACAGTGTATCGAAATTGTAAATTTACTGTGCAGCTGGAAGATTTCGATACGCTGTATTTAACAAAATTTGGAGGACAGTTGGTACTAGATAACTGTAGTTTTTGTGGAAATTGTAAAATAATAGAATGGGAACTAGAGACGAAGAAAGACGCGAGATGCTATTGGAGAAATGTAACGTTGAATGGACATCCCGTAGCAATTAGTCAAGCTTCGCCATGGAATAGTATAGAGCTGACAAAGAAAATAGAAGGTGCATTTTCTAACAGTAATATGCTAGGAGGCAATGACGGTTGGAATCCTACAAAAACAGCAGGAGTATATAAGACAACAAGTCCAGTTCGCGTATTGGTTAATGGGGCAGATAGCGTCAGATATGGAGAGACAACAGAATTGACAATTGAGACATGGCCTAAATATTTTGAAATGCAAGATATGTCAAATTTATATGCAGAAGTGGATATAGAAGAACCGACTGAGCAAATTCATGAGCATTTACTGCCCAAAATATATTCAGTACCAGAGAATAGCTGTGGATTTAATGGACTACATATTGCTGTTACTGGACAGCAAGAAGAAGCCATTGCAGCGAAAATTAGTGTGACAGTATCAGTAAATGGAATTATAGGGGTACATACCATGCAGACGATGCCAAAGCCACAGAAAGCACCAGAGTGGATAAAGTTTCCTAAACTTGTTATTGAGGAAAATCTTTTAAAATTAGAATATCAGTTGAGTTTGATACAGGAACAAGATTGTTCTGACATTATATGGAAACGTGAACGCGATGGACGGATTTTGGCAGTCAGTAACGGAAAACCGTGCAGACAGTATCGACTGCGTGAGGCAGATATTGGTTCGGCAATTGTAGTAGAGATTATTCCAAAAAGTCGCTACAGTATTTCAGGAGAATGTTATATTGAAAAGAGCCAACTGATTACAGAAGATATGGTGGATATAAAGAAAATACAGATTTTGGATTTTCAGTCTTTTCCAACGATACCGCAGAGCGCAAAAATTGGTGATTTCTTTATCGACACATATCGTCCATTGTATCATGGAGATGAAGTAGCACATGTTGCAGATTGGATACCTGGAAAACCAGAACAGGCATGGACATATGGTCGTGGTCGCGATGGTGCAAAAAGATGTTGGGGCTTGACAGCAACTGCTCGCGGAGCGTCTTTACAATATCGAAAAGGTGAATGGAATGGAGGAATGAAGGTAACTGCTGTATTTTGTCCGGATAAAGATACAGGAGAGGGATTTGGAAGTGCAAATGGCCAATTTGTTGAATTGTTTTTGAAATACGATGCTAAGAGTCGCACTGGTTATGGATTGAGGATTGAACGTCTGCCACAGCAGGCTAATGGATGTGCATTTTCTTTGCGTCATTATGAAAATGGAAAAAATCATTGTCTAACGACGCAGTTGATTACAAGTGCATATATGCCATCTTGTACTGTTACTTTAGAAGCTACCAACGGAAGACTGACCGCATATGCGAAGACAGACTGGATGCCTCAGCCAAAGCATGCAAAGGAATGTGGCTGTCCGCATGAAGTAACATTGGCATGTGCATATCTGGAAAATGGTTATGGTGATGTGGAAATTCATCATACCGGGACTGTGCCGATTGGAAACAGAACAACGGTTGCATCTTTAGAAATTGAGTATGTTTGATGGATTATTATACAATAATCATAAATTTCTTGTTTAAGAAATAGCAGTTAATTATTTAAACAAAAAACTTCCCCTATGCGCAGAATCTGTTGTATAATGGCAATAGATTCTGCGCTGTTTTGCGTATAAAAAACGGCGAAAAATGGAGGGAGACAGAATATGGGACTGACAATTCTGCTGGTGGACGATGACCAGATTCTGACAGAAAAAACAAAAAATTCATTAAATTGGGACAGTCTTGGCATCGGTATGGTGTTTACTGCAAACAATATCCATGAGGCAAAAGGAATTTTAAAGGTATACAAGGTAGACATTCTTCTTTGTGATGTGGATATGCCGATGGGAAGCGGTCTTGAGCTTGTGGAGTGGATACGTGAGGAAGGGATGGAGATAAAATGCATCTTTTTGTCGAGTTATGCAAACTTTACTTATGCACAGAAGGCGCTTCGATTAGGTTCTGTTAATTATCTGCTAAAACCAATTTCCAATAAAGATCTTGAGGCGGAGTTAAATACAGTCTGTGATGAACTGTTAAAGGAGCATACAAATCTGAACAGTCAGGAGAAGAAACAACGTGAGGAAGTGTGGAAAAAGGTGTTGGTGCAGGCACTTTCTGATGGTGTTGGTACGTCAAACACCAGTAGTTTATCAGATGCTCAATATAGTGAACTCTATCCATCTGTGCAGCCAATTACACTTGTTCTTGCAGGGCTTCTCGACAACAGCGATGAGCGTCAGAAGGTAAAGGACATTTCATTATATAATTATTGTATGCGTACAGTGTCAGAGAAATATTTGCGGGAACTTGATCTTGACGTGACTGTATCATATAAGGATGCCGAGTGGCTTCTCGTATTAAAAAATTTTGCCGATTATGATCGCCTTGAGGAGCAGCTGTCAAAAATGCAGCAAGAGTTAAATGAACAGACTGCGCATAGCTATTGCTTTTATATTACAGTAGGGCGCCCATATGCAAGCATCGCAAAGGCAATTCGGATAATTTCTGATATGCGCGAGCATGCAATTCCGAATAAACGATTGATGATTGAGGAACGGGCGTGGGAACTTCGAAAGATTTCCTATTCGGAGCCTTTTTGGGAGAAATGGCAGGAAATGTTTCATAAGAGTACAGCTTCAGGTGATTCATCTTACAATACAGCTTACATGGACGTTATGCAGGAAATGCTTACCTATGTTGATCATGCTTGTGAGAGCGGAAGCTGGTACTTGTCAGATTTAAGACGCTTTGTGAAGCATATGGGCGATTTGCTGTTAAAAGTTTTGCGTGACAACAATGAGACATTTGAAGAACTGTTTGACTGGCAGGAGTATGAGCGAATGAGCTTTCTGGCACGCCGCTCCGAGCAGGGATGTATTGATTTTATTGAAACTGTCTGGAAAAAGCTGGATAGTCTGCATAAAACAGAAGACAAGGCGGAGGCAACCATTGCCAAATTAAAAAGATATATTGAAGAAAATTTAGGCGGTGAATTGACGCGTTCTGTTCTGGCAGGACAGGTGTATCTGTCAGAGGATTATATAACGAGGCTTTTTATCAGGGAGACTGGACGGACACTGCCTGTATATATTGCAAGACGGCGCATGGAAAAGGCAGCAAAACTTCTAAGGGAATCTACAGATCCGATCAGTAAAATTGCGATGGAGGTTGGATATAGCAATTTTTCCTATTTTAGCAAGACATTTCGTGATTATGTGGGCAGCACACCGAATGAATATAGGG